>JACLAB010012908.1_pt1 | contig 28472 bp, 28 predicted proteins | sample 8027921 | NCBI WGS metagenome assembly JACLAB01 (sample SAMN15725117, study PRJNA655200) | protist metagenome | isolation source: fluorescence activated cell sorting (FACS) single amplified genomes of... | place: USA: West Boothbay Harbor, Gulf of Maine | collected 2000-07-19 | reverse complement strand
GTGAAACAGTCGTCGCGTCGACGTCAAACAGTCCTCTCTTCAATCCACCGCGATTGATTCCACCCGCGCGCGATCCGGGTGGTCGTCGTCGCGTGGTTTGAAATCCCCGCGATCGCGTCGCGCGACTGGCGGACGTATGCGTCCGGCGCGTGCGTGCGTTGTGCGTGTGTTTTGCGTACCGATGGTGGTATCCTATCCGTCAGTCCTCACGTCGTCGTCGCACGGCGTCCGTCCGTCGCACAGTCGCGTCGCCAACGGGTGCGGCACCGACCGCGTCGAAACTCGTCGGCGGCGTCGGCGACGCGTTTTCGTGCGACGACCGACCACGACCGACCGACCCCGACGGACCACGAGGCGCGGGGTGTGGACCCCCGACCGATGGGGATCAGGGCGGGAGGGGATACCACCGCGAAGGACGAGCATTCATGGGCGAACGCGATCGCACACTACGCGGACCGCGCGATGCGATGCGATGCGATGCGATGCGATGCGATGCGATGCGATGCGCCATCTCGCGGGCAAGGGCGCGATGGTCGATCGATGGCGATGGCGATGTCGATCGATCATCGATGTCGATCGATCGATCATCGTCATCGATGACGATGATCGGTACGGGACGGGGCGACCGCGCGGCCGCGATGCGTCTGCACGTCTGCTGGGGCGTCGCCACGCCGTCGCCGGTCATTGATTGGTGCGGCGTCGCGCGCGCGCTCATGTGGTGTGCGATATCAGGCACGACGCCGACGAACGCGGTGGTGACCCCGGGTGGGGTGGTGTACGACAAGGCGTTGATCGTGAAAGCGATCGAGGTGGGTGTCTGTGGCGCGATGGGTGTGCGCGGCGCGACGTCGTGCGCGTGGATTTCATGGATGGATTGCGCGTGCGACGGCGAGTGTGTGTGTGTGCGCTCGCTCGCTCGCGTGCTCTGTGTGTGCGCGTGGGTTTGAATGGATTACGGAGCGGGGTGGGGGTGGATGATGCGCGTGGGCGAGGGATGTGTGCGGCGCGCGCGCGCGAAAGCGAGGGTGAGAGGGTTGGGGAGGACGCTCGAGCGCGCGCGAGGCGAGGCGCGCGGGGTTAACGCGCAATTCAATGCAACTCGACTGACGATGTGTTGTGCGTGAATAGGAGAATGGACGATGTCCTGTGACGGAAGAACCGTTAAGTGTTGATGATTTGATTGAAATTAAGCCGCAAAAGTGGGTGAACCCGCGACCGGAGGCGACGATGTCGGTGCCGGGGTTGTTGAGCGCGTTTCACAATGAGTGGGACGCGTTGATGTTGGAAACACATTCTTTGCGTAAGGAATTGCAATCTACGCGACAGGAGTTGAGTCATGCGTTGTATCAACATGATGCTGCGTGTCGTGTGATTGCGCGGTTGATGAAGGAGAGAGATGACGCCAGAGATGCGCTCGCAAACGCCAAGGGGAGCGCGGCGGCAAAGCGCGGGGCGACGGCTGACCAAGGCGAACCCGACTCGAAGAAGAAGCGCGCGGGAATACCAGCCGAGATGATTGCCAAGATGGATGAAACGTGCAAGTCGCTTTCGAGTGCACGCAAGAAGCGCGAAATCTCAAGCACTTTAGCATCCGCTGGAGACATTGGTGGCTATGACGCCACGGTGACGCAAGCGATGCACAAGACGACGTCGGGCGGCATCAACGCCGTGGCAGTGAAGGCTGGTGATGATAACACTATTGCCACGGCAAGCAACGATCACACCGTTGCGATTTTCGATAAATCTAGCGCCCAACGAACCCAAGTATTGAGTGGACACTCGAAGAAGGTGTTGGACGTCAAGTTTGTCGGCGACCACGTGTTGTCGTGCAGCGCGGATAAAACCGTCAAGCTTTGGAGCGCCGAGGGTGCTGAAGCAGCGACGTTCAGCGACCACACGAGCGATGTGACGAGCATTAGTGTGCACCCATCGAACAGCTATTTTGTGTCGACGTCATCCGACACGACGTGGGGTTTCCACGACATTTCCACAAACTCATGCGTGGCGTTGGTGAACGACGAATCCAATTCAGCCATTACTTGTGGAAGCTTCCACCCCGATGGCGTGATTTTAGGTATGGGCACGAAAGATTCTGCCGTGAAGATTTGGGATGCGAAGGATGCGCGCAAGCTACTTCAATTAGATGGTCACACGAGCGAAGTTACCGGGTTGTCCTTCAGTGAAAATGGCTACTATCTTGCCACGTCGGCGAAAGATGGAGTCAAGGTTTGGGACCTTCGCAAGTCGAAAATTGTCCACGAAATCGACCACGCTGGCGCCTCTGGCGTTGCGTTCGATCACAGCGGTTCTTACTTAGCCACTGCTGGAGCTAACGCACGCATTTACCAAGTCAAAGGCAAATGGGAAATGCTCAAGGAATTTGACCTTAAGAAGGCCGCCAAGGCTGTCGCTTTCGGTACCGACGCGCGTTCGCTCGTCGTCGGAAGCGCCGATCACAACTTGCGAATTTTCGCGTAAGAAGCTAGGTAGATTGTCAATATATTCTAATAAAACTCTTTGCATTTTGTTACAAGCTATTGACCGACCTCTCACTTTCGCGCTGCTCGCGAAATGAATCAACCACGCCTACGTTTCGTCCTTCAGGACCACCGGCTACGTGGTCCGTGATGTGCTAAGATGATACATATACATTTACACGCCTGTAGAGCTGTGTTCTACTTGCTTTTACTTTCCGCGTCACGCCGTTCGGCAGCGACGGCGTCGTAGTCGCCCTTGAACCAACCGATTACTGAAAAATCTTCGGGCGCGTCCTCGAGGTCAAAGTACTTCGCCGCCGCGTATGCGACTGCAGCCGTGCCACAGAGCGCGATGGTAAACCTATCGTACTTTTTCATAAAACTTTTCGCAGCAGCATTTGGCATGGTTGATTCACCCTCGAGTCCACGAATGAGGAAGGGGGAATTGACGTTCAAGAGAGGTTTGAAACCAGTCACGACGAGCTACTATTCATTTGATTTGATTGCATCATATATCAATCACTATCGCTCAGCTAACGGTACGGCTACACTTATGTTATATTTAATGAGAACTGGAATCTCGCCGCGCCTTTGTCCACGCCGGTGATGGGTTATCGAAAGGCTCTGCAACTTCTTGAGAAAGACGCATAGATTTTCGACGATGCATAAGGCTGTCATCAAAAAGATCTGGTTGATATCCCTCTTCATCAGCTTCCTCTTGCTTTCTATTTTCTTCGAGATATGGATTTGGTATATCTTTTTCTCCGCAGTCGACAGCTTGCTTGATCACGTCGATCATCCCTGCCATGCCATAGTTCTTCAACATTGTACGCTCGCGCGCGTTCTCGAGCTTTTGTGAAAACGCATCGATGGCCTCCTTTGAACACGGTCGCTCCACTTTAAGCTTATCCATCAAACCTGTAGAGCAAACTGTGTTGACATCAATGGGAGCCAGTTGCCCTTCACCTAAGCCTCGGCCATCTTTCATGTTGAGAACATCAACAGTACGAGAACGCCATTCGAACAAAGCATCGAATACGCGTTGGCACATCTCTTCCTCTTTTCGCTTCCCGGCCACTGCCTCTGGGTTGAGGAAGTCTTCGAGGAAATCATCGACATTGGGTTGAGTACCAGGCTGTGTACCGATTGCCGGCATTTGTACAACAGTCGGCACGGGAGCTTTGCGATTCGAAGACTCTTTCTTCTCAAATGGCATCGTGAAAACTTCCTGGCCATTTTGCATGCGCTGGGCGCGATCCTTATTGAAATGCACGGTAGTCACAGTCGTTGCAAATGGCCCACCATTCTCGCTGCGCACCGAACGTTCAGTTAAATATCCCCGCAGAACCATGGCACGAGCCAAGCGCTCGGCTTCAGACTTATCTAGAGCCTTGCCCGAACCGTAACCAGGAAGTCTGTTGTACTGCTTTTGTGTCACCGCCTTTGCGGCCGAGCCACGGAAAACATCCACGAGCAGACCCATACCGATACCTTCTGGGGTAGCTTTTGTAATGTTTAATAAACCTAACGCATAGTTCGTGACGTCGACGGGCTCAAATTTTACGCCTCTTGCAATGGCTTGGCAAGAATCACACATCCCGCGACACTGCGCACGATCGAAACGTTCGTCAAAATGGCCCATCAACTGCGTACGTCGACAGTCGGCAAGATTCTCGCAATAGGAGACCATCGTATTGAGTGATTCGAGATTGTTCGTGAGAACTGCAGGGTGCGCGCGCTCTCGTCGACTGCTGTCAATTATCATGCTCCTCGCTTTTGACGCGTCTCCCCAGCTGTAGAAAAGAATGCACAAACCATGTTCGCCATCACGGCCGGCCCGGCCACTTTCTTGATGATACGCCTCTAACGATTTTGGCATACTATGGTGAAATACGAACCGTACATTCGGCTTATTAATACCCATACCAAATGCAACTGTCGCACATATAATTTGTACCTCGTCACGAGCCCACATTTCTTGATTTCTCTTGCGCTCGCTTGACGGCAAACCAGCGTGATAAGGCTTTGCAGACAGTTTTCTGGGGAAGTTCTTGTAGTCTCCCATGTCTCTATCCATCTTGCTTAGTTGTTGTGCGAGATTCTCGCAATCTATCTGACTGAAACAATACACAATACCACTCTGCACTCGACCGTTCTTTACCAATCCATGCTTCAGAATCAAATCCTTAATCGTTCGAACCATTTGCTTACCCTTGAGCTTTGGCTGAACCAAGTAAGTTAAATTTGTTCGATTGAATGTGTCGAAAAATCTCAAACACTTGGGCAAGTTTAGCTGATGTACAATGTCATCTTGAACTCTCCTCGTTGCCGTAGCCGTCAAGCACATAATTGGCGTCGTTGGAAACAAGTACTTGAGCCCTCGTAACTCGGTGTAGTCTTTTCTAAAATCATGCCCCCATGAACTAATGCAATGTGCTTCGTCTAAAACAAATCTACTCAGCATTCCTCGATCGTATAATCTCTGAAGAGTGCTTTTTAATTTACCACTACGCACAACCTTTTCAGGCGTAACGTAGAGAAGCCTCAACTCTGGTGTTGCTGAATTGAGATCTTGATAAATCACATCATCACTCTCTTTAGCTGCAGAAAGTACAGTTGCTGGAATTTGCATTTCGCCCAGGTGATGAAGCTGATCCTGAATCAATGAGATCAAAGGTGAAATCACAACGGTAATTCCTGGCTTGATGACTGCGGGCAGTTGATAGCACAGAGATTTTCCACCTCCAGTTGGCATCAACACCAAGCAATCTTTTCCAGCCATTGTAGCGTTGATCGTTTGCAATTGTAATCCACGGAAATCTCTCGCGTTGAATGTATTCCTCAGGGTGGTCTGACACAAATTACTCCATTGGTAGTCGCTACGACCCCACTCTGCGGCATCACCACATTTTATTTGACATTCCACGGGCTTGATATTTGCGCTTGCGTTCACGGTTCCAATACCATTCATAGGAATCACAGGCTGCGCGTCGTCGATCTGGAAGTCATCTTGGTCCCACGACGCGAACTCATTCAAGTTTTGTGCTGGTGCTCCCGTAGCAAACGAATAATTTTCGTTCATGGGAGGTCCCGCGGCGTACGACGACGGTGCGCTAAATTGACGCGTCATAGGCGCGCTCGCGCTCATATTTGTTCCCATTGCGTTCCCCATATTTGGTATGGGCTGATACTCTTGCCCGCTATAATTCATCTGCGACGGCATCGCTGGGATGCTTGGTCTATTTGCTCCCGTACACACTCGAACGATCGTCTCTGCTTCGACTCGTTGCCGCTGCAACAATTTTCTATCGCTATTCTTCAACACGACGTCGTCATCCTCCAATTGAAACACCAAATGGTCCAAAACAGGTCGCAAAGCGTCGACGTGTGCCGCGCGATGCGGACACTCGCGCAACGATGCTCCGTGCTCGCATAACCAATCGGCGCCGGAACCATCCAACGGCGGCGCTTGACCGTTCCCCGTCGTGATGCGCGACGGTTCAGGCGCCACCCGCGCGGGCGCGCTCGCCGCCAGCGGCATCATCGCCATCACCACCGGCGCCGGCGCCGCCTCCACCGGTCGCTGTCGCTGCTTCACAATTTCATCTACGTCTATATGTGCGAGTTCATCGTCATCGTCATCATCGAACGCCAACCCTTCGTTGTTGACCGCCACCGCGTGGTGAGCGCGACTCGTCGGCACCGCGCTCCGCGCGCGAACGCCGTCACCACCATCATGCATCGCTGCCATCATCGGCGGCCCCGCCGTCATCGGCATCATCGGCGTTTTCTCAAACCTCGATGGCTTCACGCTCGCCCGTCGTGCACCAGGCACCATCATCGCCAACGTCGCGTCGTCGACATCCGCCGCGCGCGCGTTTAAAATCTTCAACGCGCGACTCGCCTCATCCTCCCCACCCGCGCCCGACGACGATCGTAACAACCCATGCATGAGATCTAAGTCGAGTCCAACATCATTCGTCGTCCCCACCGCTCTCGCGCGTGCTCGATCGTGGGTCAACGAGTACGTAAAACCGCGTTCATTCGTCGTCGTCTCGGATGGCGTGTTGATTCCGTGCACCATGGTTGACAGAATGACTGCGTTTATGCGTAGCTATGGACGATGTGCGCGCGTGATTGAGGCATGTCACGATGAGCGGTACGCGCAGTTCGCACACTAGAACGCGACAGCGCGCGTGAGCACGCACTCGCGCGTCGTGGTTTGAGGTGCGCGTTGTCGCGTTTTGATTTTTTGTGACACCTAGAGTTACAAGACGGGCGCGATATAAGCAATGACGCGTTTACGCATTCGCCGCAGCGGCGGCAGCGCGAGCGAAATCGCCTTCGAATCCTTCAATTTTAGCTAATGCCTCGGATGGTACACCTAAAGCCTTGATGGCATTGATGAATCGAGAGGATGATTTCCCGAGGTGCGCGGCGCACGTGGCCAAGTTGGCCAACGTCTCTGCGTTTTTCGCATCCTTCCCGATGGCTTCTAATAATTCACGTTCAGCATCGTCGTACGCACCCATGAGCATAAAACACACCGCCGAACCATTATGTAATTTCGGTGTCCACATGTACTTGTCACCGAGCTCTTGATAAATGTAAGACGCGTCTTGAATCTTCTTGCCTCCGCTCGCGACGTTGGCCCACGCGCACGCCAGTTGCACAACGGTTGAATCATCATCCACGGCTTGCATCATCTTCGCTTGCTTCTCGGCAAGTTCTGGACGGTCAATCATGCATAATAAGTTCACCATCATCGCATTCAACTCCAAAGACAAACCAGTGTGACAACACTTCATAGCGTCCACGACGTTGCCCTCGCGAGAGAGAATCGTCGCCGCCATCAACTGCACCGTCGCGTCTTGACCCCCAGTCATATCCTCCGTCATCGCCATAATTTCTTGAACAATACCTTCAGCATTCTCACCCACGGTGTATCGCGCGAGAAGCTTCACCGCGCGCACGGGCAAGGGCGAATCTTCGGTTATGGAATCAATCACGATCTGTTTGCAAAGCAACGATAAAAAGATTCAATCACGCGCGGTTAGTGTCGCGTCTCGCGCGTCAATGCCAGGATAAATACGCGTGTGAAGCGTGCGTGTGCGCCTGCACACGCGCCGCGCGACCTCTCGCCTGCATTCGCGGCACGTACCTTTGCATTTCCAAGCGCCACGTTCGATCGCGCCTCAAACACCGCGAGCGCAACTTGTTCCGCGCCGTTCGACGCCGACGCGCGCGCGGCGGCGACGTGTTCGATGGCTTTCTCGTACGCCCCGATGTGGAAGTAGTTTTCCACCGCGAAGAACGCTTCGTTGATGCTCATGGTCGACGACGAGTATGCGAGCGACGCGTGTGCGTCGTTGAGTGCGGAAGTTCGGGCGCGCCTCACTCGTCGTCGAGTGGCACAAATGCGACATGACGCCTGAGAACGACGGAGATGCGCGCGCGAAGACGATGACGATGACGTCCACGTCGACGTCGGCTGCGGATGACTGCGCGCGGTCGACGACGACGACGACGACGACAACGACGCGCGCGCGTTTACCCCCACGCCGGGCTTTGGACTTTGTCACGTTTGACGCGAATAACGCGTACGGCCAGGCGTTCAAAGATAGCGACATAGCGCATAAATTAGCACATGACCCAATGTTCGACGGTTGGAGTCGTAAGCGAGGATTGAAGAAGGAAATCACCGAAGCTTATGCCGCGCTGAGGGCGGTGCGAGGCGCGCTCGAAGACGCAGACGGCGGCGGCGACGGAGGCGAGAATTTGATATTTGTGGAGCTGTGCAGCGGACGGGGTTTCGTCAGCATTGTTTTGGCCTCAGAGTTTCCAAAATCTCGTGTTTTCATGATAGATAATGACACGAAAATGAACGTCGACCACGTGAAAGCTTTTGATGAACGCGTGACTTTTCACGCGCTCGACGTTCACGACGCGGCGACTGAAGCTTTCATTCGCGACTTAGCGAGCAAAGACCGCACGAAAACCGTCGTTATCGTCGGCATACACTTATGTGGAATTCTTTCTCATCGTGCCATCGAGCTTTACGAACGCATTAGCGAAGTATCGTCTCTAGTGGTTTCGCCTTGCTGTCTGCCTCAGCGAAAAAGGCACGATGTGTTCGGCTTCTGGTGTACGAGCATCGCTCGCTCGGTCAAGCACACCACACCTTATAACGTATGGTGCACGCAGTTATTGTTTCGAATCCCTCGAACGCACCGGCGCAACATGCTCGTCGATCACGACATGCTATGCGAGCAGAATACCTTGCTCATCGCGTCCAAAGGGGCGCTCGACCGCGTCTCGCTCGACTGTTCCAATCAAACATTCGTCGTCCCTGGTCGTACGTGTGCGACTTGGAGGACGTCAGCCAAGTCTTCATAACGCGTACATGCATTCGCGCATTCAAGGACCGATTAGCCATCCTAAATTCGCGCCTAGCTCCCTTTACATGTAACGCAACGCTAGCGGTAGGTAGTCCCCGAGCGAGGTGACGAGGACACGAGCCGCCACAACATCGCGCGCGCGCGTGTTGGCGTCGGGCCCGTCGCGCCTGCCGAGGTGTGCGCACGCGTTATATAACCCGCGTGACAACCTAACGTCGCTTGTCATGTTCGCCTTCACGCCCGCCCGCGTGGCGCCGTTCACGAGTGGACGTTTAAACGACAACCCCACTCGAGTCGCTCGTCGGGGGAATGTCAGCCGCACGTGTGCAATGCGCGTGAGCGCGGTGCACGCGACGACGACGATGAATACGGTCGTTGCTGAGCGCTCTTCAGTCGCCCAGCGCCGATGCGTGATTGTGGAGAAACGCGCGAGAGGAGAGGCAGAGCGCGCGCGCGGACGCGTCGTAGCCAAGGCGTCAGAGTCTTCGGAGGGTATGAGCGTTCGTACGAAGACGGCGGTGTACTTCTTCTTGTGGTACTTTTTCAACATCGTTTTCAACGTGTATAATAAGTCGACGTTGAATGTTTTCCCGTATCCGTGGTTGATTTCAACCTTGCAGCTCGCGGCGACGAGCTTGTGGATGTTAACCGTATGGGTGACCAAGGTGCAACCGGTACCAGTTGTGTCGAAGTTGTTTTTGATTGCAGTGGCGCCGGTGGCGTTTTTCCACACCGTCGGGCACGTTTCTGCGTGTGTGAGCTTCAGTAAGATGGCCGTGTCGTTTACGCACGTTGTCAAGGCGGCCGAGCCTGTGTTCTCCGTGATTCTCTCTGGCCCGCTTCTCGGCCAGACGTTCTCCCCAGCAGTGTGGGCCTCTTTACTCCCAATCGTCATCGGTTGCTCTATGGCAGCGATGAAGGAAGTGAGTTTTAACATCACTGGGTTCCAAGGCGCGATGATTAGTAATGTCGCCATGGTTTTGCGTAACATCACGTCGAAGAAGTCGTTGAACGACTTCAAGAACATCGATGGTATCAACTTGTATGGTATCTTGGGTATCATCGGTTTATTCTACCTCGCCCCAGCGGCGATCTTGGTTGAAGGTTCGCAATGGTCTGCGGGTTACGCCGCTGCTGTTGCCAAGGTTGGTGAACAAAAGCTCTGGCAAATGCTCTTCTTGTCTGGCATCTTCTACCACTTGTACAACCAAGTCAGTTACCAAGCCCTTGCAAACATTACTCCGGTAACGTTCAGTGTTGGTAACTCGTTGAAGCGTGTTGCAGTCATTGTGGCCTCGGTGCTTTACTTCAAAAACCCTGTTTCTCCCTTGAATGCCGCTGGCTCGGCCTTGGCTTTGGTTGGTGCATACTTGTACACGAAGGCAACGGAGAAACCCAAGAGCGGCGCAGCCGCAACCACGAAATCGTCTTCCTCCTCCGAAGGCTATTCTGCATACAATGACGCTTTTCGTGCGGCGACTGGCTTAAGCAACCTCTAGATTGATGTTATCTTAAGCTAACCAAGTGTAATTGTTGACAAAACTAAAATCTAACTCTAAAATTCCTGCTGACGCCTTTGCTCGTGATACCTTAACAGCTGCGTTCGTCGTTCTAAATCGGGCAAATATGCCGCGAGTCGTAATAGGATATTTGCGTCACCCCCACAAAGCCGCGTGGCTTGATCGTAGAATGATTCGATCGATATGTGCCCCTCTTGCCACTCTCGTCCAGATGAGCGCAATTTCAAATACGCCGACTCGCCAAGAATGTGCATCAAGTCTAAAGCTAATGATGCGCTCGTATTGGTGTTGTTATTTTGCACCGATACTTTCGTGCTTGATTTTGCGTTTTGTTTACTCTTGTTGGTCATACGTTCGCTCACGGACGACGCGTGCGCGTCTTCGGCGGCTTGCTTTTCGACAAACGTTCGAATGAGCGCCGACACTTCACCAGTGCCCATCACAAGCTCATTGCGAGGTTTGTTCAAAGTATCCGTAGTTTCTGATGCTTTGCTATGCGTTTCTTTAGCGTCTTCAGCAACCACACCATCTCGCGTACCCGTCACTTCACCACCACCATTTCTACTGTTCACGCTTCGTCGACGTCCCCAAGCGATGATTGAAAACCGCGGGTCGCTTTGCCCGCTCTTCGCCGCTTTCGGTACGCCGTGTTTGAAACGCTTATTCACCTCGGATGTAAATGCAAAAACGTCTCCATTATTTTGCGGAAAAGTAAAAGTCTGCCCACTCGGTTCGTGTAAAAACACCAGCTCGCGTGACCCACCAAACGAAGCACCCATGGTGAAGTCCTCGCGTTGCGCGCGCCCACCGTAGGCGTGCGAATCATGATGGAACGGCTTCCAATCCGTGCCGTCGCGGTAAAAGTTCATTCGCGTCGCATACACTTCGACATCAAAGTACGTCGCCATGGCGTCAACAATCTTATGAAACGTCTCGCTAAACTCTGGGTTCTCGCTCTTCAAATGTTTGCTCCAGTTCACCATCCCCGAGGACGACCCACTGCCGTCGTCGCGCGCCGCCTCCGCCTCCATCTCTCGCCCGAGCGCGCACAGCAATCCGTAATCCTTCGCCGCGCAATGAAAGTGTCTCAAATAAATCGCGTTCCCATCCATCACGGCTTGAAAGTCCCGCAACAAGTTCCCATCCATGCGCGCGCTCTCGCCTCGCAGCGCCTTGGTGGCAAACTTAATCGCATCATTCTTTGCATCCCTGTCCCCCGTCGCGTCGTCGCCATCGCCCCGCGCGTGGCGCTTGACAAAGTGCACGCCAGACATCGCGTCAGAGGCGTCGTCTGGCGCGCGTGCGGTGCCGCTGTCGTCCCTCGAGGGGCGATTATCGTCGCGTTTTCCTATACCCTAGTCTCGGCTCGACCGACAGCTTTTGGCATTTGAAATTGTTGTCAACCGTCGATGTCGCGACGTCGATGACCCACAGTGCGCGACGCGCGCGGCGTCGAACGCGCGGATTGACGTCTCGGGGTGCGTATCGTGGCGTCCATGGCGTCGATGGTGACGACGACGTCGCCGACCGCGACGACGTCGTCGTCGATGCGCGCGAGGGTGGCGCGCGGTGGGTGGTGCGCTCGAGCGCGCGTGCCGAGGCGTGTTCGGGGCGTTGATGCGCGAGGAACGATGGATGTGGGGAACGCGTTCGTGGATGGGGTTTTAGGCAGCGTGTTAGTGTTGGCGATTGCGCAATCGGGGTCGGTGCTGACGGCACGACGACGGGAGATGGGGGAGGCCCGCGCGTCGGCGTCGGCGTCATTCACCGAGAAAGAGGACGAGGATGGAGGGGATTTGAACTTGAGATGGACCGTAGCGAGCGTTGTGGGCTGTATTCCGCTTTTCGCTTGGTGTTCGTGGCTTTTGCCGACGATATCGCTCGGATCTTGGGATGATGAAGATGCGCGAGGAATGGGCAAACAAAAGGCGCTCGCGTTTGCTGGGGCGTATTTGCTCGCGTTTGCCGCGCACGGATTTAATCCTAGCGATAGTGCGACGTGGTTAGTGACACTCATGTGCGCGGCACATATTCAAATAGAACGCACGATTGCGTTAGACACGATCGATGTGGATGAGACAGCCGCGATTGGAACAACGCGAGGCGAAGGGAAATCGTTGTCAGATTGGGCATCCGTCGACCACCATGCGCCGGCACGCTCACAGAAAGGCAAAGACATGGTGCTCGGACTCTTGAACCCGCGATCGCAGTCATCAGAGTCAACGTCAACAACTACATCAATCACGGGAAGTACGCCGGTAAGGAGCGCAGTAAATGTTGGACGAGCTCTCGGCCAAGTGAGCGTCGCGGCGAAACAATTTGGAGCAAGCGTACGAGAAGGTCAAATGCAAGCCGAAATCGAACAAGAAGCTCTTCGCACGCAGCAGGCCTTGGCGCAAGAATCCCAGATTCTATCAGGTGAGCTCGAAGATTGGGATGTTCGATTCAGATTGCGAACGATGACAAAGCCGCAACTGCTTGATATCGCGCGTCAAAAAGGTTTGAAACGCTTTTCAAAACTCACCAAACCTCAGCTCATCGCTAGGCTCGAACGGGAAGTCATCGAACAGGACAGAAAATAACTGCATAAAATATAAATTACATAGAAATAGCACTGTACAATATCACTGCGACGATTTGCTTCGCGTGCGAGAGATTCCAAATCAACCACGCAACACTCGACTTATGCACGCCACCCGCTCCACTCACACAAATCGAATTTGATGAGACCAGCATCGGCACCTTGCTCCAACATCTGTACATTACATCTGTGCTCTGATGACATTCCAATCACGTACTTTGGGCGCACGCATGTGCCTTCGCGCACGGCCACGTTTAACATCTTCAACACTTGAAGTCCAGTGTACGGCGGCATGAAATAATCAAGCAAGAGAACGTCTGGCGCGAACTCGGCGATGATGCGCACCGCATCGTCAGAATGCCACTGTTGCTTGAACTCCCCCACTGTGTTCACTCCGCCGTTCGTCAGCATCTCATCAATCGCGTAGCTGTCCTCGAAAGCCAAGACTCTGTATGCCTGCTTTCCAGCCGTCGCCGACGTCGAGACAGACGCCATCTCGTGCGTTCGATGCCCTCGACTGCGCGCCGCGCTGCACGACCGTCGTCCTACGTGTCGTATCGACGATCGCGCGAGCAGCATTAACTTCTCAGTGCGATCGGCGTCGCGCAGTCTGGCCTTGACCTCTTGCGTCGTGCTCTATTCGTCCTCACAACGCAACGCGTTCGTCGTCCTCCTCACGCCGTCGTCTCGGCGGGAGATGAGCATGGGGGCATCTCCGAGCGAGCGACGGACAAGGAATGCTTTGGCAATCGCCGCACGCGCACGCAGGCGTCGTAGACGAAACATTGCGATCGCATTCGTGCTCTTCATCGCGTTCGAGCTCAAGACGTTCTACCCGGGGGATCAAACGTTGCGCAATGCCTCGGAGTCTTGGGGGCGGCTCATGTTTTCGAGAAGTGGCTTTTCGTTCGGGAAGACGTACGAGAAACGTTTCAGTGAGCACAAGGTACAACTAGATGCGTCGGACTCGTCGATAGCGGTGACAAAGAAGGAGTTTACTGTGCAAGGAAAGATTCCAGACAAACCAGAGTGGACGCGAGACGTAACTTTAGATGAACTCGTCGCCGCAGACAAGGGTAAAAAGTGTTTCTTTTACGTCGAAGTAGCTGAACCAGTGCTTGTACTCTATGATGATGGTGATGAGTTGCGACATAACTTGGAAAACGGGATGATGGACTTGGATATAGAACAGATGCGGTGCACGTACTACAACGGCGTCAACAAGCCGCAAACAGGGCAGTCGATGGAGGATAGCGCCTGGAGGGTAATCCCCGATCCGATTTCAGGTGGGAAAGTAGTTTTGATGAGTACGGCAACGACGCTGGGGATGTTGTCGGCGTATCATCGCCCGTTGTTAAATCATCAGGCTTACGCCGCACACCACGGTTACGGTTCAATTTTATCACTCGTTTCGAAAGACAAGCTCAAGGGGCGTTCGGGTAAATTCGCCAAACACATTGCACTCGGAGTTCAAGTGAAGAAACGATCGTATGATATGGCGTGCCATGTCGACCTTGATGCTTGGTTTGCAAGCTGGGACTCGTTGAGCACGTACTCAAAGCATTGGCCAGAGTCCAAAAATTTGTTCTTTGGCGATACTGGTCAAGTGTGGTTGAACTCTGGGTTGATGTGTGCAAGATCGAATGATTGGTCTAGCAAATTTTTCGAGCGCGTTATCAATGCTGCATATGGAGAAGGTGTGGGTAAAGATTCTAAGCTCGTAAAGTTTGGATTCAAGCGGGACCAACCCGCCGTGTGGCACATCCTCCTATCAGATTGGGCCGAGAGCAACGCGGTACCTTACCACGGACCACGGTGCTCGATGTGGTCTGAATGCAACCCGGACTCAAATCCGATTGAGTGCTGGCACTGGTGCTTCTGGGATGCACTCCAGCGCATTCCAGGTTGGCAGGGATTGCACGATTTGAATAAACTTCCAAACGTGTATTTGGATTCGCAGCACAACAAACCGCAAATGCACCGCATGTGCTTACGAAGTTGTCATAGCGTACTGAATCGTGGTAAAATGGCCCTTTGTTCAGCCATCACTCGCATGAAATTGTGTTTCCCGAAAGATGTAGACAAAATGTCGCTGTGCGATGGTAGAGGGTGCTTGCAACAACTCACGTCGGGTGGCGGCGCGTGGCTCAAGCACACCGGTCACCAGCATTGGCGAGACGTTCTACCATCTTGTATTCCGATAAACGCTGCGGAGTCAAAAAGAGAAAAATACTCCAACTTTGCTCTGTGCCAAAAGCATTAGAACGCGCGCGCGAATGTAGAGAGTTTTTATTTATTAGCTAGAGTTCTAGAAAAATCGTCATCACAAGAATTCGATAATCATACTACTGACAGTCGTCGATCGACACCCTCCGCAGCCTCGCGTTCGACGGGCATCAGGGCAACTTCTTCATCGATTGGCGTACCGAAGACATCCATCTCCCGGTCGTCTTCATCGTCGTCCACCGCGGATGGATCCCACTGCGGCCCAACTTTCACTCGCATCGCTTCTTGAGCTATAATCGCTATGCGGTAGCTCACAAACAACGTCATCAACAATCCGAGAACGTAAAACGTAACCTCAAGTGCCGTCGCTCCGTCCCTACCACTTGCTCGTCTTCCAGTGTCTCCCAAATACACGTACACAAAACTCGAAGGCATCACACCGACGAGCGTCGCCAAAGCGTACGAGGTGAACGACACCGACGTCAAACCCAACAAATAGCTCGCCGCAGTGAACGGCGAGAATGGCGACAGACGAACTAATAAAACTATTTGCGAGCCATCTTTTATGACAGCCTCGTCCAACGCCTTGAATCGCCCACCATCTCGTACTAATAACTTTTCTACCCACGGTCGCGCGGCGTATCGGGACAGCAAAAAGCTCACAATCGCTCCCGCCCCTGCAGACGTCACGCACAGCGCCACGCCGCCCAAGGTGCCGTATAATATCCCTGCCGTCACACACGTCGCACTCGCCGCGCCCGGAATCACCCCAAAGCTCGCAATCAGCACGTTGAATATAAAAAACTTGACCGGATTCTTCACGTGAGGCATGATATCCTCATACAAGTCAATCTCAATCCGCGTCGAGGCGTACACCGCGCCCCCGATGACGGCCACGACGGTGAGAAACACCCCCAAGGCTTTCACGACGAGTTCGCACGTCAACACCGGCACGGTCGATGCCGACGTCGACGTCGCCGTCGACGCATTCCCGTGCGCGCGCGTGCCCACGCCACCGCTCGCACCGCTCGCGCCCCCGCCACCGTCCGCGCTCGCGCTCGCGCTCGCGTCGTCCCCCAGGAGCACGCCTCGGTCGTGCGCCGTCGTCCCGCGCTGTCGCGCGATGGCCCCCACGGTCGACCTCGACGCGCTCATGGTCGCACGGGCGCGTCGTCGGCTGGCGCGCCACGCGGGCACCGGTGGGCCCACAGCGCGAGAGCCACAGCGCGAGGTTCAATCAATCCTCCAACGCTCGGCGCGATGTGTGTTCCAGATGTGTATGGGTAAACAGTACATCGAGCACACATCGAACACACATCGAGCACACACAACACGTTTGAACGTCACAGTCGCGCGCACATGCCGGTGCCGGTGAGGACGACGACGACGACGACGACGACGACGACGAGGAGTGAGGGGTGGTGTGCGCGCGAACGAGTGCGCGTGGGAGTTCGTCAACGACGGCTGAATCGCGCACGGTGGAGTCAGGCGTCGGGGGTGGTGACGCGAGGGGAGGCGCAACGGCTGGGAACGGCGTGCATGACGAGCGCGGGGTTCGTTGGAGGAGTGTTACGACGACAACGACGAGGATTAGGGATGATGATGATGACGACGACGAGAGGGATGATGGGGATGGTGAGTGCGGCGCATGGTGGTGGGCGCGCGACGACGGGGAACGGTGTGGGTTTGGTGCCGCGAAGCGCGACGTCGACGAAAGCGGCGTCTTCGGGGCGGTTGAACGACGCCGGTCGAGGACGGATGTTATTTGATGTGCGAACGCGAGCGATTAGTTCTTCCTCGGAAGTTTCTGAGAAAGATACGCGGGCGTATGATGCGGGCTCGATTCAAGTGTTGCAAGGTTTAGAGCCGGTGCGCAAGCGTCCGGGGATGTACATCGGCAGCACGAGCGCAAAAGGTTTGCATCACTTGGTGTGGGAAGTATTAGATAACGCCGTGGATGAAGTCCAAGCGGGACATGCAAGCCGCGTGGTGGTCAAGGTCGACCAAGATGGATTCGTGAGCGTTTCAGATGATGGGCGCGGGATTCCCACGGACGTTCACCCGGTCACCGGGAAGAGCTCGTTGGAAACTGTGCTCACGATTTTGCACGCCGGTGGCAAGTTCGGAGGTGACAACAGCGGTTATCGCGTCTCTGGTGGTCTTCACGGTGTTGGTATTTCCGTGGTGAATGCTTTATCAGAACTCGTTGAAGTCACGGTTTACCGCGATGGTAACGAATACAATCAGTCATTCTCACGAGGCATCGCCGTCGGGGCGATGCAAGTAGCCAAGCAAGAGGGCAGCGGGAAAAGAAAAGGCACGACGATTCGTTTCAAACCTGATGACCAGATCTTTGATAAGATTGTATTTAGCGTTGATACCATCCGCACCAGAATGAAGGAGCTTGCATTCTTAAACAGTGGAACTGAGTTGAATTTGAGTTCGTACGACAAGAAAAAGGACGCGATGGTTGACGAACAGATGCTTTTCACCGACGGCCTCAAGGATTACGTCATGGATCTTACTTCAGACGCCAATCGTCTTCATGAGCCTATAACATTCAAGGGAGAGTTAGAAGGTGTTCGTGTCGAAGGGTCACTGTGTTGGACAGCTGATTCATATTCAGACACGCTCTTGGGTTACGCGAATAGCATTCGAACGACGGATGGCGGTACGCACCTTGATGGATTGAAATATTCTCTAACGAGGACAATCAACGCTCTGAGTCGCAAAGCGAAGTTACTTAAAGAATCTGACGTTAATCTGGGTGGCGATCACGTACGTGAAGGATTGTCGGGTGTTATTGCTGTCTGGGTTCCAAATCCGGAATTTGAAGGTCAAACAAAGACGCGTTTAGGAAACTCTGAAGTGCGCAGAATTGTTGAGACTATTGCCAGTGATGCTGTTGCGGGGCACATGGAGTTTAACCCAGATATTTTAAAATCTATTTTCGCAAAGGCACAGTCGGCGTATAAGGCATCAGAGGCTGCAAAGCGCGCAAGAGAGATGGTGCGAAGAAAAACCGTGTTGACAGCAAACCGTCTACCGGGGAAACTTTCCGATTGCTCATCATCTGACGCCGACAAGACGGAAATCTTTCTAGTTGAAGGTGACTCTGCTGGTGGTAGCTGTAAGCAAGGTCGCGATAGAGGTTTCCAGGCTGTTTTGCCGTTGAGAGGTAAAATTATGAACGTCGAGCGCAAACTTGACGCTTCTGCGTTGTACAAAAACACTGAAATCACAAACATGATTTCGGCACTCGGACTGGGGGGAATGGGTGACGACCTCGACACTTCGGCTCTGAGGTACTCTAAAATTATCATACTGACGGATGCTGATGTCGACGGTGCGCATATTCGAACACTCTTGCTTACGTTTTTGTACCGATACCAGCGAGATCTGTTTGAAAAGGGATACGTTTTCGCCGCTGTTCCACCACTCTACAAGGTCGTTGTAGGTAAAAAGGAGACTTATTGCTACGATGACGACGAACTCGCAAAGCATCTCGCAAGCTTACCTGAAGGCGGCCCGAAGTACCACATCCAGCGTTTTAAAGGTCTCGGTGAAATGATGCCCGAGCAATTATGGTCAACAACTTTAGATCCGAAGCGACGTTTACTAAAGCGTTTAACCGTCGACGATGGAGTAGCAGCGAATCACATGTTCTCCACGCTCATGTCAAAAGATGTGGAGCCCAGAAGAAAGCTCATTACCGATGAAGGTTCCTCGCTCGCGTCTATTGACGTTTAATATCGGGCGAGCACTGCGCAAAGTTTAAGAGACTTTAAAAGTTATGTAAAGTAGGAAGTTGTGAATGAAAGACTCTTTATTAGTACGTACACGACATCGTCTCATATTTGTAGCGTTTCTATTTCTCTCCATTCAAAATTGCGCTCACGGAGGACATGATAGATCCCGGTGACGCCGTTTGAGTGGTCGAGGAATGCACCATGTCGTCGCGCTGCTCACGACGGAATTCAACGTCAAATTTTTGCAGTGAATTTTCATTCGCTGTGCCACTCTTGAAGAGTTCTATTTTTATTTCTTCAATAGCCATTTTCATTGCTGTGACTTCACTTTTTAATTCAAGCAGTAGTCGAGATAGGCTTTCGACGTGGACTTTGTGTGGGACTTGAATTTTGGGTTGCTCAAACTTGGCGCGGAGCTTAGCGAGTGTGGCGAGGCGTTCCGGGGTGTCGATCACAAGCTCGTTATCACTCACGTCTAAAGATGTATCATTCGCAGAATTCACAGCGGGCATGACGTAGATTTATGAAGACTGTGTGTTTAGTTACAAGCTACCAAAGTGAAAAGGTTTTGTTTTGCCGAGGCAACGCCACGCGAAAACTCGTCGTTTTCCTGCGTCGCAACCGTCTGTTAAATTAGGTCTTCAATCGTTTGACGTTCCACAACGTCATTAATTGAATTTCTCAGTTTCCTTCAGCGTCAACTTGAGGGCCTCACCTTTCAGTCGCTCGAGCTGTTGCTGCTGCTCGGGCGATAGAGACTGCAAAATCTCTTCGTCGAGATCGCCTGATTCGAGGTCATCGCCTTCACCCTGAATGGAACGGAGGTACTTACCCCAGCCCGAAACAAACTCCTGCCACTGCTTATCGGTGACCTTTTCACTTCTCAAATGCGTTCTAAATTCTTCTCGGGCGTATGCGTCGCCCAAGCCCTTCATCGGCGCCGGCAGAGTTCTGTGCGCGCGACAGATCTTCCGGTACAGGGCAAAAATCTGTCGCACTCCACTCATCGTTCTCGCACACTCGATGGCCTACTATCGATCTATTATCGATCAACTACTATTCTGCGCTGTTATATCTCTACAACCCTACACGCTCTCTCTCTTTCTCCGCGCAAACACCGTCGGCGCGTCGTCGCGCGCGCGCGCCCCTGAAACTCGCGGATCTCTTTCACGTCGTGCGCGACGTTTACTCCGCCACCAACCCTCCGCTTGGCTGGCTTAACACCCCGAGTTGTTCCTTCTCCAACTCAATCAATTGCTCTTCACGGTGAAGCTGCACGATGAGCGGCACGACGAGCACCAAGAAGGATGTCCCGAACGTCCACGCCGCTTTGCCCGTGTGAAATGCAAGCTTCTTCGCCAAGCGCGCCACCTCGTGTGCGTCCAATCGCACCGGTCTCGCAGTGTTAGCGTGTTCGGCGTTAGCGTTAGGGACGATCTCCATGAATTCCCGCGGTGCAACGACGATTGTGCCGTCGTCGGACGCGCGCGCGCCGCGCAAACGACGACGCAAAAAATCACCCGAGCCCGAAATCAAGGGTTAGAGGTCGTCGAGGGGTCGTCCCCTGATCACGATTGGTCGATTGGTCGATGGCCAACGTTTTTAGCGTGTGTGCGCATCGATGACATCTCCTCCATGGTCTTTCGCGGTCGTGTTATACGTACGACCCAGGCGCGGTCCTCCACGGAGGTTCGCGACCAGGTGCACCTGGTGGGTCTGCCGCGTCAGCCGCTGGAACCGCGGTCGCGGTCGTCGCGCATCAATCAATGCGCGCCATCGACGACGGTCGTTCCGACAACGACCCCGAAACAGCGCGCGACAGTGTGCGGCTGCTTTCACTCGGCGTGAATCCATACGTACGGCGTCGGACGACACCGCGCCAATATGTCCTTCTCCGCCAACCCGTTCGGCGCGTTGGACGACGACGCGGCGCCCGCCCCGGCGGCGGCGAAAAAGTCGACGGGCGACGCCAAGCCAGCGGCGAAAGGTGCGAGCGACGCGACGCGTGTCGGTGCTCGATGGGGCGACGAGAAGTCAAGGGAAACGAATGCGAGGCGACGAGGAGATGATATAAAAAACGCTCGAAATGAATGGTTGAAAACATTCGTGAGCATTTGCGCGCGAGGGGCGATCGAACCCACCGCCCGGGGGGCGACGCCCGGGGCGGAATCGCCATCCGACGAATGGTAAACCCCAATTGAACAACCAGAGACTGACGTTGTGGATTTACGCGTTTTTTGATCGCATGTAGCCGCTGCGCCCGCGCGCGCGAACGATGGATCCAAGGCCAAGCCCGCATTCAAGGCTTCTCGCGAGTTCGAAGGCGAAGTCGTCGGAAGCGAAGGCCAAAAGGGCTTCCACGCGAAGGGCGGTCGCGGTGATCATAAAGGTCACTCGCGTTCGACTCGTCGCACCGGCGGCCGAGGCGAAGGCGGCGAAGGTCGTCAACGCTCTCGACGCGATTTCGACCGACGTGACGCGTCTGGCCGAGGTCACGAAGGCCACCGCGGTGGTGCCGGCAAGGCGAACTGGGGTAAGCCTGGTGACGAACTCGCCGAAGCCGGCGCCTCTGGTGACGTGGAAAGCGAAACTGAACCTGAAGTCGAAGAGCCGTCGAACGAACTTACGTTTGAACAAGCTCAAGCGATTAAGGCTGAAGCTAAGAAGGCTCTCGCCGCTCAGTGGAAGCCGGCCGCCGCGAAGGTGATCGACACCTCTGCGTTTGAAGGTCTCTCCTTGGCGCAACGCGAGCAAGCTGATATCGACATTGGCAACCCGACTGGTCCCAAGGCTAAGCGTGAACGTACGAAGGCTGCCGCTGCAAAGCAAAAGATCGATGTTGGTTTCCGTATTGCTGCATCTCAACCCGCTGATGACCGCGATGATCGTGGTGATCGCGGTGGCCGCGGTGGCCGTGGTGGCCGCGGCGCCCGCGGCGGTCGGGGCGACTCTGGTCGCGGCGGCCGTGGCGGCCGTGACTCCGGTCGCGGTGGTCGCGGTGGTGGCGGTGGTCGTGGTGCCAACATCAAGATCGAAGACTCTTCTGCCTTCCCCACGCTCGGTGGTAAGTAAGTGAGACGAAAAACACACACCTGCCTTGTAGTCGGCGCGTATCGTTTTGCTGCGAGCAAAACGTAACTGGAGCTTCTGTTACGAGTCGGTTAATAAAACTTAGGCCTGGCCGGTGTTATGCAGCGCAAAAGGCTGTAGTCCCTTCATTTTCTAATACTATAGACGCAATACATTACTTTTTTGTTGGATACTCATCGTTTGCACTCGATTAATTTTCTCGCAAAGGTCAAACGTGAAACCTCGACCGGCCTCACTTTTATGACGCAGTATCGCCACGTACCTTTGCAAAAATGTGCGATATATTCGAACACTCGAAGATCAACTCGATTGGTTTCACACCACACGATACTAAATGGATACCAAACAGCGCTCGTTTTGTCGTTCTTGGTGCAACTGCAAAGTCAACAGGGCGACTGAGCGTTTATGACCTGAGTGAGAATGGTATCACGTTAGTGGAGAGTATTGAACTGAAAAGTGGTTTAAAGTGTGGAACTTTTGGTGCTCACACCCTCCCAAGGCGTCTTTTTGCCACTGGAAACCTTTACGGAGAGTTAGAATTATGGGACTTTGAACGTTTGACGAAGCCACAGTCAGTCGTCCACGCGCACGACTCCGCTATCAATGCTATCGATGGTTGTGGAGGTGGATTGAATCAGATTGGGCCGCAAGAAATTGTCACAGGATGTCGAGATGGAGCGGTTAAAGTGTGGGACACGAGAGTGAAGGATGCTGTCGCAGTGTTCGACCCAAATGACTCGTCTACATGTGAATGTTGGTCTGTAGCGTTTGGTAATTCATACGACGACAAAGAACGTTGCATTTTAGCAGGATATGAAAACGGTGATGTAAAATTGTTTGACTTGCGCACGGGTACCATCCGCTATGAAGAGCATCTTGCTAATGGGATATGTGGTGTCGAGTTTGATAGGAAAGATATTGCCATGAATAAGTTTGCGGTGGCATGCTTGGAAAGCCAGCTCATTACGTTCGATGCACGGACTGAAGAAGCAGGGAGTAAAATCAAATCCACTTACCATGATATGAATGCGCGCACGACAGTTTGGGGAGTCCGTCACACGCCTCAGAACAGGGAGATATCTGCGGTGTTGCTCGGCGACGGTTCAGTAGGAATGTACAAGTACGAGTACCCAGCCGATCGGAAGAAAGAGCCAGGAATACTCAAACGACTTGCATCTAAATCGCTAGCATCACAACCAATCAATGCATGGGACTGGCATCGCGAGAAACGAGGATTAGCTGTATGCACTGGCTTTGACCAAGTCATACGTGTAGTGTTAGCGACGGGATATTAGTAAAATTCTTCAACTTCATCGTTGTTAAAAACTAATCAAGACTTTCTGAGTCACCTTGGTTGCTGCTTTGCATGGCCTCCATAAGCTGAGCAAGTATTTGCTGCATATCGACCGCACCAGCTCGCTCGCTCGCTCGCGCATCTCTTTGAGTTCGTCTTCGGAAGTCCGTCTGCTGATAAAGAGACGCCGCTTCCGCAGAAGGAGGAGCAGTAAGGAGTACATCTTTGAAATCTTTGTACGTGATTGGACGCGGACGAATATTCATTTGCGCTATCCCAATTTGCCCGGTCTCCGCCTGCTTTCTTTCGTTTTCAAGGAAGTCTCGAACTGGCCCATACGCCGCTTGCTTGCACAAGTCTCGCAAGTCGCTCCCACTAAATCCCTCTGTTTCGCCCGCTATCTTCCACAAAGGAGCATCTTCCTTGGGAGCGCTGAATCCATCTTCAAGATTTTCTCCCTTCAATGTCACGGCTAGCACTTGTGCGCGCTGCTCTCTGTTCGGGAGGCCAATTTCAAACGCTCTTGGAAGACGTCTTAAAATAGCTTCGTCAACATCCCACGGCCTGTTTGTGGCCCCAAGTACCATCACCCGTGCGTTATCGTCGGTATTAAAACCGTCCCAAAGGGTCATGAATTCAGTCTTCATGGAAGACGTAGCCTCGTGCTCGCTCGACTTTCTAGTACCTAGGAAAGAATCTATTTCATCAATGAAAATAATTGACGGCTGGAGTTTCCAAGCCAACGTGAACACTGCAGACACAAGTTTCTGGGCGTCACCGAACCACTTACTCTGCAACGTTGAGGAACGTACGTTGATGAAGCACGCACCCGATTCTTTCGCCAGCGCCTTCGCCAGCAGGGTCTTACCCGTCCCTGGTGGACCGTACAACAATACCCCTTTTGCTGGTTGCAACAGTTTGCCTCGTGCGAAGAGCTCCGGGCGAACTAATGGTAAGATAACTAACTCGTATAACGATCGCTTTGTATCCTGCAATCCACCGATAGAGTTGAATGTGACGTCAATGTGGTCTGGGTTTGCAACGTCTGCAGCAATGACATCCTCGTAAACATTTGTGTCAAGTTTTGGTCGTCCTAACCGCTCGGCCAACTCTTTCTTGCGCTCTATAGCTGCTTTATTAGTTTGTCTATTCGGATCCAATCTTTTAAGACCAAAGTTCAACACAACCATGGACAGCACGGCACTACATGCAACCAAAAATAGTTCCTGAAGTACCGAAGGTTGCCCACCGCGATCCCGGCTCATGATGCGACGTGAATCTAATTAAACGGCGCTTAAGAGGAAGAACACAATTTAGAAGCGTAAACTGCGCGTAAGTCGCACTCGCGTGGTGATGTTGTGCTGACGAACGCGTCCTGCACTGCGGCATTTTGGGGTTTTTCACTAATTTTTCACTCCTACAAAAGTTTCCTAATCATAATCATTCTTGTCGTGGCGGCGCTTCTAAACTTTTCGCATTGAATGTTGCTTCGCGCTTCGCGCGCTCAACCCAATTCATCGCAGCAATAGAACCTTCTCGAGATTCTAATATTTTCTTCAGTTCATCATACATGGGTCTCTCGTCAAATGTTCCGAGTGGCTCAGCGACGATTTTGTTTTGTGCGTTTGGCGCCAACGCAAATACTTGCCAGGGATGGGGGTAAACTTTGAGCGTACGGATGATCTCACCTTGAATTCGTTGTTCGCGTAAATAATAAGTGACTTCAAACTTCTGAATAAAGTCCTCAGCGCGCTTCTTCCACGGTCCAATGCCAAAGTCACTGATGATATTAGAGCCACCCGTCGTGTTCCACTGTGGATTAGCGATGATCTTCAAGCGATAAGTTTGCTTTTCGATATCTCTTAAGTCACCGAGAACCTCTGCAGTTGGAAACGTTACCACGACATCATTTGCCAAGGTTAATGCGTACACAGCATCTCCTTCTTCGATGCCGCGTTGCTTAACATTTTCTTCGCTTGAGTTGAGCGTCTTCATCACTTCATTAACCATAGGTGCCAACGCGAGGTATTGTTGCGCCACACCACCTGGCCAATCATCTAAATCAGTCGCCCCAATAAGGGGTAAGTTCATTTCGATCGATTGCAGCGGTTTGCCATCTGCCAACGCCAGACTCACAGCCTCTGCAGCTTGCGCTATCTGTTCCTTGGTGCTAAGTGGCAGCGTCGGAAGCGACGTAGCAGCGCACACGTGGCGACGTCGCATGGTACGAGGTCGATGCGTGAACTCATATTTTGACGTTGTGGGCGCGAAGGCGCTCAAACAAGCGCTCATCTTTGCACTATGACGTGCTAAGAAGTGCGGCACGTCTGTCACCTTGGCTCCCTTTGGCATGTGTTTCGCTCTTCGATTGTACCTGTGCGCCTCATTCGTCGTCGCGTGCGCTACCAACGCAGCGAAGTCGCAATCATGTCAGTTCCTGACAACGCGAGGGAGTTCTACACGGGCAAGAACATCTGCGCACCCATGGTTCGGATTAGTACGCTCGCCACTCGCTTGGTTGCTCACGAATACGGCGCTCACTTGGTGTACTCGGAGGAGCTGGTCGATAAGCGGTTCGCCCACTGTACGCGAGTCGTCAATAAAGAGCTCAACTCCATTGATTTCATCGATGCTAAAGGCATGTTGATGTTTCGCACGATACCAGAGGAGAAAGAGCGAGTCGTTTTCCAAGTGGGTACCAGCTCGGCGGCTCTGGCTCTGCAGTGCGCCGAGCTCGTTGCGAACGACGTGGCGGCTATTGACGTAAATATGGGATGTCCAAAACATTTCAGCACTGCAGGTGGTATGGGTGCTAGATTATTAGACCAGCCGGAGCTCGTTCGGGACATCTTGACGACGCTACGAAGGAATTTACCAACGGAGACTCACGTGACTTGTAAAATTAGACTGCTTGAAACAGAGCAGAAAACGGCCGAATTGGCAAAGATAATAGAATCTTGCGGTGTATCAGCATTTGCTGTTCACGGGAGATATGTTCCTCAACGTCCACGCGAGCCAGCTCACTGGAATCTGATAAAAAGTGTTGTCGACGCAGTGAACTGCCCAGTTATAGCGAATGGCGACGTTCTCTGTTACGAGGATTTTGCTCGGATTCGTGAGCAAACTGGTGCAGCGAGTGCTATGTGTGCTAGAGGAGCACAATGGAATCTTTCCATTTTCAGGCCCGAAGGAATGGTGTCAAGTGATGATGCAAAGAAGCAATTTTTACGGAGGGCAATAGAGTATGACAATCCATTGAACTTTTCTCGGTTTCAGCTGCGTGAAATCTTGGGATACAGGAAAGCTTTGAATTCGCCGGAAGGACAATTACTCATCAAAGCTAAAACATGGGACGATCTGGCTGAGTTGTACGAGCTTGAAGATGTTCTTAAATCTAGTAGAGAGAAACGTCGGAGAGCTCTTTTGCGAGACGGCGATGAGTGAGATTGATTGATTGATACAATAGATACAATAGACATTAGCGGGTTTTAGCGACTATCTTTTGATGAAGGGATACGTCATATCTATGATTTTACAAACTAAAACTAATTTTCATTTCGGCTTTATCGCAAATATTGCGCCGCGCGGTGCACTCGTTCAAATATAGGATCTAGCAAAGCGTTCATTGAGTTATGAATCTCGCTGTTGAAGTGTTGCATGGCAGCTTCATCGTCGAGATCTAGAGCAAACTTCGATTCAAACCTCAGTAAAGCCTTTTCATAATCCTGATTGACATTAATGTCTGGAATATTTGCATGTGCCATGAGACTAAAGAGGTTCAGAAGTAAGACAACACTTTCGCTTTTTCGCAAAATGTTGTACGCCTCACAGCAATACGTTTTGAACTCACTAAAGTCGTCTCCCATTGCTTCGACCATTTCTTTAGAGAGTTTCATCGATGGTGGAGATATCTTTGGGTCACGACCCATAATAAATCCGAAATCAATGTGGAACAATCTACCATCTGGAGCAAGCATCAAGTTATCCAAGTGACGGTCACCGACGCCGAGCAAATATGTCATCACCGAGTACCCAGCACAACTCTTCACAAAGTTTTGCATTGCCTCAGCAGTGCATCCATTCGGCGCCTGAGGGTCGGGATTGTGTAAAGCAATGTACGACGTGAGCTTATCGTGCTCTTTCAAGATGTCTGCGAGGGCTTTTGACTTGATAAACTCAATCAAGCCTGTGTCGTTTCCCGTAGCGAGGACACGATAAGAGGTTAACTTCAGATCAAGATTCTCGCGCTTGAGGAGTCTATCCATCAAAGAAATCATTTGAACACAGAGCTGGTCTTGTCTCAAGTCATCGCCCTTCTTGAAAATCATCGTCGCGTAGTCACCACTCCTGCTTTAGAAGAAGCGAAATAATTAGTAAAGATCAGGCAAGAAGAATCTATAAACACGTACAAAGTCTTGAATGAAAGTTTCAGTGGACTTAAAGCTGATTTGAATACAGTACTTTCACTGGAAGAATACACCGATTAATTCTGATGACGAAATTCAGTCGAGACGTGAATTATTTACCTTGCGACTATGCCACTTGTGAAAATCTGTATTTAATTAATTCGTCAGAACATTCATAAACGCGTGATAAAGTAGATGATTCCTCTTACCGTGGGATTGAGAGGGTTCGGAATGGGCTGTGGGAAAGAAGAAAGCACAGCACCTAGCGAATTATCGCTTGAAAGCATGTCCTAAGTAAATTGAGCACGTTAATACCATCCAAACCGAATGAAATAATTCGGAAACTTAATTAATTCACACGTACCCTTAATCGTTCGACTTTTCGAGCAACTGTGCGCAGTGCCGTGAGATCATGAGTTATTATCTGTAAGACTTGATCAGTTGCTGGAAAATGTAATGAATAAATGAGATCTCACCGTAATCTTTTCCATCAAGTCGCGTTGAAATTTCAAGGTCTCCCATGAACTATGGCCTTGCGCATTCATCGATCTGCTCGCGCGCTCGAACAGCCTCAAGCAACTCATACTTCGTTCAGCTGCAAGACCCTCCCATCCAACTTGTAGATACCTGTTATTCGCGATGTTAGAGCCCATTGTATTTTGAATTAATTAATTAATTCTGCGAACTGCCGAAAGGCGAAAAATTAACTCACCAGTACAAATAATTCCCAA
>JACLAB010002942.1_pt1 | contig 28501 bp, 24 predicted proteins | sample 8027921 | NCBI WGS metagenome assembly JACLAB01 (sample SAMN15725117, study PRJNA655200) | protist metagenome | isolation source: fluorescence activated cell sorting (FACS) single amplified genomes of... | place: USA: West Boothbay Harbor, Gulf of Maine | collected 2000-07-19 | reverse complement strand
TTTGTCATTACGATCCACACAATCACCCCAGTCGGCAAACAGTATAAAGATTCCGCTTATGTTCACGTAAGCGACTTATCCTTAACTATATATAATACATGATCAAGCAAGTTAAGTTACGTTATTAAAAATGGCACACCCTTGAAATTCAGAAAACAAGTAATAAAGTCAAAACTCTTTCGTATCGGCTTTCTCCGATTGTGCCACCTATCTGACTGTTTGCCTGTGCCGACCAAGCGTCCCGAGCGTGATTGCCCATAGGATGCGAAAACAGGGTGTAGCCTACACCGGGTGTAAATCCGAAAAACCGTGGGCCCAAGTGCTTGCTGAACATCAACTCACCAGCTAACTCGTCGTCGAAGCATACAACTTCTGTCAAAAGCTAGCAAGTGTTTACTTTGAACTGGGTATACTTTGAACTGGGTGAATGACGACACATCGGTTGCAAACGGCGTTCTCTGGTTTCTTTTATCCCATCAATCAAGATGACGACAAACACGGTCACAACATATAATCCTTTCACGCACTTTAATTGTTGTTTTATTTCGCGCTCTTAGTTGTGCCAATAGTTGGGTCATTCAACTCCTACGTTCACATGGCGCCATGTGCGCAACTCGTCATCGGCCCGGCAGGCAGTGGGAAGGTGAGGTGCTCTGTCTTCTCAAGTTGCTCTTCTGAACTGCATCAAAACACTTGGCCCTAAATCATTGAACTTTTTATCAGTCGACATTCTGCAGTCACATGCACCAGCACTGCCAGAGTAGTGGGCGTAGATTGCATATAATTAACCTTGACCCGGCTGCAGATGTCTTCACGTATCCTGTGTCTGCCGACATACGTGACCTAATATCTGTAACTGAAGTCAGCGAAGAATTCAGTCTTGGTCCAAACGGTGCTCTGCTCTACTGCATGGAATATCTCCAAGAAAACTTAGATGGCTGGCTATTTACTGCGCTAGAGGGATATGACGATGCCGACTGCGTTGTTTTTGATTGTCCCGGTCAGATAGAACTATACTCACATCACTCCGTGTTTCAGACGCTTGTCAATCAGATGCATGATTGGAGCTGGCGCCTCGTCGCCGTATACCTGCTTGACTCGCAGTTCATTACAGATGCCTCGAAGTTCATTGCTGGTTGTCTGCAGTGCCAGTCTGCAATGATGAACTTTCAGTTGCCCCACATAAATGTCTTGACGAAAGTCGATCTTCTACCTGACAAAACATTGATTGAGCCCTATCTAACACCGGATAGTGGCTCGCTAGTTCGCGGCCTTCAGATGGACGTGCGTCCTGCCATGCAAAAGTTGAACGAATCCGTTGCTCAACTTTTAGATGACTACAGTATGGTCAGCTTTCATCCCCTCGATCTCAGTGATGATATTAGTTTTTTACACGTGCTTTACACGATTGATAGCGCTGTTCAATTTGGGGAGGACGCAGACGTAAGAACTTCACGATATGAAGATATGCATACGGAGGCATAATACTCTGAATACTCTGTAACTGTGGACTGCTAACGACCGCCAAAGCTCCGAGATCAAACCGGAAAATTGTTCATTCAGGATGCATAATGTAAATGAGCAGGTTTTGACAATACTTATGACATTTGTTTCGCTAAGATACACTTGGCGAGCCCACTCGAATGAAGCCAGACAGTCACAGGGCTCTGAAATGCCATTCTACGCTTCAGTTAAAGGACATTTCATTCATCATGTGGCAGTTAACTTGCCCAAACCTTGCCGAGACGCGATCATGTTGAAATATTTTGAGGTAAAGAGCGAGTTCCAACTGTTAGTCCTCTCGTTGCCCAGATGTGGTGATAAATCAGTTCAGTAAGAAATTCGGATGGACAACATCATTTTATGCATTTCTCCTAGGGTAGGCTGTGTCTTTGTCCTTGCGTGCAACCTCCTAATAGTAAAAAAAAATAATCCACAAATCCTGGAAATTCTGCGTCAACCAAAAATAGAGCGCACCAACACAGCAGTTTTGAACAAGCTGCACACATTTCTTTCCATTTCGAGGTTCTTATGACGTAGTTTTGAGTTGATGCTGGCAACGCGTGCCACCCGTTTCAGCAAGTTATCGTTTTCTCTTATCAGTTTTGAATTGATTTTCTTGAGTTTCTCGTTCTGCTGCCGCATCGTGACATCGGCTTCTTCTTCAGACTCATCTTTCAATAGATCCGAGTATAAATCATCTTGCCGTGCAGAAGTTTTGGTCATATGTTTGACCAGGACAAAGCAATTTCCCGGACTGAATTTCCTCGCAGATCTGTTTCCCGCCTGCCTTGGTTACGAGTGCTAGAAAGAAATCATTCCTTCAACACGTTTCAGCGTTACGCTTGATTTACTTTTACCGGAGCAACACACTCACACTCGTTACAGATTCCTTGTTTTATTTATTCGTTTGCAGGCGTTGGTTGAGCAAGCGATAGTGTCTCTATCAGGCCCTATCTGAGGCCCGATTTTGAGACCGGTCGGCAAAACTTTGGAGGGTTATTATTGAGTTAATCGCGCCGTATAAATGGCCCCGTGTGAGCAAAGTCTATTTGCGGTAAAACCGCTAATTCGTATTTCCATTTACGAAAGAATGCTCACTGAAAGTTTTGCCCGCTTCAACTTCAACAGACTAGAGACCTGTGCGAGTTTAATAATAAGTGAATTTAGATCACAAGTTGGGCCCGTCTTGCTGCTCAGTATGATTTTCGATGGAAGATTTGGTTTTGGTTATTTTGTTGGTGGCCCTGATCGCACAGGCAAACAGCGAGAACCCAGCAGAATAATAATCGACGTACTCGTATATTGAATAATAATTCGCTCATCTATCCTCTCAGCACCCGACGTTGACGACCAGATGCGCTTCTGACCCTGCCCGTGCATCGGCGCCTTCGGCGCTTCTGACCCTGCCCGTGTAATTTACGTGTAATAATACGAACGAACGAATAATGAAGGTTATTTAATATTACAACATATATATTTTATACGAACGAAGATATGCGTTTTAATATCATATTTATTTATATAATATATATTAATATATATTAATATCATTTAATATCATATATATTAATATAATATTATAATAAAACCTTAAGTTTGCTGAATAATGAAGGTACCTTTTATTTAATATTATTACTGCATTCGAAGCCTAGCTGCCTAGCTAAATAATATGAACGAAGTATTATTTATATACCTTATTATTATATTATTAGAAGGTAAATCTTATTACTGAAATAATATGACCTTAAAATGATATTATTACCTTCATTCGAACGCCTGATTAGCGCTTAGCTTGCAAGTTAACTACGCTACGGGATCGCCAGTATAAGTAATCAGGATCATTACAACAAGCACGAACTAACGAACGAATGAGAAGGTACGTAATATTATATTGCAAGATTCCGGCTTGACGTTTTGGATAACACGTCGCACAAAAGGAGTTCACTCTCTATAACCAGACTAATCGACAAACGGCATGGCTTCAGCGGCATACGGCTCGACGGTTTCAACAATCATGAACCGCTCTGTATTTTCTCGTATCACAAGGGCATCCTGCACGGCAGCAGCACCGCGCGTTGTTGCCCCAGGTATCTGCAGACCCCTTCGTTAATCTTTCCTGTGCCTTTCGTCAGCCCCTGCTATTTGCACGCTGCGCCCGCCCAGCCAGTCGACGATATAGCCATACTCACTCTTCGAACTCTTCGAAATACCTCCAGTCCAAACGCTTCATCAGCGGGCATCGATCTCAATCCGTGGCGTCGTGTTACCGGCGAGCAGCTTCCGAAAAGCGTGTCCTCCAGCAAAGTCTCGGCGCTTGTTGGTGACCGCTGCCGCTGCCGCTGCCGAAGGTATGCTGGTGCATTTTTCTCTCAATCAGCCAATTAAAAACCGTTAAGCGTGCTACAAATGACTCTACCATGACTGAATGAAACTTTCTCCGTGTTTGCATAGGCCCTGTTTGCATCGTCACAGGTGCATCTCGCGGCATCGGTGCTGCCATTGCCCTTGCACTTGGAAGTGCTGGCGCTCGCGTGGTCGTCAATTATGCCGCATCGGCGGGCCCTGCAGAGGACATTGCCGAGAAAATTAAGGCAGCAGGAGGAGATGCAATTTGCGTACAAGCGAATGTCGCCATAGAAGATGATGTTGCAAAACTTTTCAATGAGGCAGTCAGTGCTTTTGGGGAAGTGAATGTCCTGGTCAACAATGCCGGCATCACTCGCGACACGCTAATGATGCGCATGAAAATGCAGCAGTGGCAGGAAGTGATCGACTGCAACCTTACGGGAGTTTTCATGTGTTGTCAAGCAGGTACCAAGGCAATGGGAAAGAAGAAGCCCGTGAAAGGGCGCATAGTCAATATAACATCTGTTGTCGGTGTTACCGGTAATGCGGGGCAAGCAAACTATGCTGCTTCCAAAGCCGGCGTCATCGGCCTGACGAAGACGATTGCGCGCGAATACGCCGGCCGTAATATCAACTGCAATGCAGTTGCCCCTGGTTTCATCGCTTCAGACATGACTGCTGAGTTAGGTGAGGCAGTTGAGGCAAAGATCATGCAATCCATTCCTCTTGGACGCTACGGTCAACCTGACGAAGTCGCTGGCCTTGTCAAGTTTCTGGCGATGGACCCGGCTGCATCGTACATCACAGGGCAAGTTTTCAACATCGATGGTGGTATGGTAATGTAAACTGCGATTCCCACTGTGCCAGATGATATTACTCCTGCTTTGCCCTCGACCAATTGAGGTTGTGCTCAACAACATTTCACATCTGCTCAAAGGGAACGCAACATAAACATCGGGAGTCACAGATCTTGTGCACAGAAAAACATTGTGAAGGAGGCGAACGGACAACAATAAATCATACGTTCCTTCGCTTTTGGAGAACAAATTTTAAATAATATTAAACCGATTTTGCTATCTGTGAGGTCTCCTTCCAAGTATAAACTTCATTACATTTCAGCTTCCTTACCGAGCGACGATTACTTCCATATCCGCAAGTACCCAGCGGAGGATGTCGTGGCAAGTAAGTTCTTGGTCGGGTGATGGCATAACGAGGTTGGGCCTATGTCGACAGCTTCCAAAGTGAAATCAAGTTGGCAGGTTTTCGTACAGAAGCTGTACACCTTACCATCCTCACCAAGTCCATAAATTTGTCGACTGTTTGGCGAAAGAGTGCAGGCGACAAATCCATCTTTCGGGCCGCTGTGCATTTCGAAAGATCGAACGACCTCACCAAACACTGACATGAGGTGTATGCTGTCTTTGGTGCACACAATGCAATTTTCGGGTTCAGTGCCGAGGGGATAAATGCTGCGCACCACCTTCTCAGCTTCAACATCGTATGGAGGCTCCCAGCTCGCCAAAATGTTAGTGTTTTTCGAGTCCCAAACTCGGGTGGTACCGTCGGAGGATGCAGACAAAATCATCGTCCCATCTCCACTGTATTTAACATCATTCACATATGCGACATGGCCGAAGAACTCCTTCATGAGTTGGCCAGATTTCAGCCCGTGGACTCGCACAGTGCCATTGAGGGATGCGCTGAGAATGCAACCACCATCCCGATCAAAACTGACCACAGTAATCGCTTGCGCGTGGGCTCGTTCGAATTTCCGCAAGCATTTTCCTGTTCGTATTCCCCAAACCTTGATTTCAGCATCCTTAGATCCTGATATTAACATGTCACCTTTTCCCGAATAGTTAAGCGCGAGGACAGAATCATTGTGCATCATGATATTTTCTTCCGCTGGGCTATTTGGATCCTTGTTGAGCTTTCCCGTTTCCCAGCACCAAATCTCAACGAAACCATCAGATGAGCCAGTGGCAATAAGATTGCAATCAGGAGAAAATGAAGCACATTCTGGATACGACTTCTTCCCAAAGTATATTGTGCAGTGTTCCCTTTCAACTGCAAAAGATTGTTGTCTCCGTTGTGCAAAGTCTTTTCCTTGAGATGGTGTATCGTTAGTGAGAGCGCCAGCATGGCGCTGCCATTTAAGCGCCTGGTTAAGCAATGTCAAAATAGGTGCAGGTTTTGAAGCATTAATATCTTCCAGTATGTTGTTCGCGAGAGCTTCACGATGTTCCTTCGTCATGCATTTTGTCTCTTGGCCGAGAGTACACGCGATGCCATAGATGCGCTCCTCTATGCGCGAATACCGTTCAGGTTGCTCCCTTCGTAGCTGTAGCAATGCAGATGAGTGGTGTAGAAGAGCTTTTGCCGCGTCAAGCTCATTTAGCTGTGTTAAATCAAACATGACTTGTTCGTAAAGGTTGAATGCGTTCTGCTCAGAAATCCTAAAGTTTGTTAGAAGTGGTAGAACGACGTCCCAACACCCGTGGAATATGTCATTTTTCAAAGTGTTCAAGTCTATGCTTGTGCTTGGTATCGTCTGCAGGAAAGTGGGGAAAAGAAGAGATTAAAGATGGTAGGTGACTCATATGGAGTCCGGCCGTCGCTCCGCTGGCTTTGGTCAACACACGAAAACTTAAACGCAAGTGGTAGAAGCATGGATACAGGAGAGATGAAGGATTGAAGAAGATCGATGCGAGCATTCGTTTTGTAGTGGTCTATACCTGAGTCTCGTTTGCATAAGCTCTGAACGATTTCGGCAAGTCGCTTTCGTCGAAGTATCGCAGTATCAACTTGGTGATTTCACAGGAATCTACTTCGAGTTGAGCTGCCATGCTTGGCGCTGCTTTGTCAGCGCGAGAATCGAGCGTAGTTTTCATCCAAGGCCTGTGCTCCATGAGGCTGATGTGGTCGCTGCTCGTGCTCAGTAGACTGAAGCGGACGCGGCTTTCTGTTATATTTTTCCTTGGTCAGCAGTTCACAACGTTATTTCGGTAACTGATTATCCTCGTTGATCTTCGCGTTGAGGACTGCCTGAGATAGCGCGTAAATTCGCGTATTTACTGTAACGCGTTACGTAGCTCGTACAACAATCCTGACTTGCACGGCATTTCCGTCTGTTGCCCTTGCAAGCTACCTTCGTACGAAGGTACCTTCGTACCTTCGAAGGTACTTGTAAGACCGTGACTCTAAACAGGAAGGAAAATAATTCAAGAGAAAGAATTACTTTGTCGATTTTCCCAGGGAGCCGATTTCCGAAATCTAATTGGAAACTCGTCACCGAAATTCGGCACGAGGCTAGCTACGAAGTTACCTTCGAAGGTACCTTCGGTACTATCTAGCTAGCTAGCTAGCGAGTCAAACTCACGTTCTCGCACCACTCCAACCGGTCAGGTTTAATTCGTGTTCTGATTGGTCGAGAGTTGACAACAGTGTGCGACGCCTTCCTATTCTTTGGACGACAACCGTTCGGCGGGACGTTCTTCGTTGCGCCCGGCGTGCACGTAAGCGTCTTCCTCGCCACACGCACGCACTTGTGAGCGAAGAAACGACGCTAATGCGTCTTCTGGGGAGGCGATGGTAGAGTCGAAGTTGACCGACGCATCGATGAAAATTCAGCTTCAAATATGAACTACAGGCTTTCAACTGACCTCCGAACCAGCCGACCGCGACAACCTTAAAATCCCGGTCATATCGTCGATTCGCAGTGGATTTATGTTTGAAAAAAATAATATTACGAGTACGAGTTAATACCTTCGTTCGTAATGACTGAGAGTGGGCAATTAGTATGACATGTTACCTTTCTGAGTTAATAGACCGGCTAGGAGGTACAAAAAAATCGCGCCTGGGTGAGAAGTTCGCTTTGAATTCACGATATTTGATAGGAAAACGCAGCGACCCAAAAAGAATTAAATCGCGCCTTAGTTACGAACGAAGGTATATAAATACCTTCGGAACACTTAAATCCTTCGAGAAACACAAACAAGCAGACAAGTGTTACGAACGACGTCGTGAGCACAGTGCTTTCCATCCAGCCGCCCCCGATTTGATTTCCACAAAATGCCATCAAAGCAGGTGTAAAGAGAATAGCATCTGGAAAACCGCAGCTTTTTCAGGTACTATGTCTTGGGTATGGGAAAAGTTTCCGACGTGGAGGCTCGTCGTGCTCGGTACACGAGATAGTCGGTCCGCGATGGGTCTCTTCTCCTTCGTTACGATGGCGTGCATTCCTCTCGCGGTCGGATCAACGCTAATGAGCATCACTAATCGAGAAACCGATGCGTTCACGCTCGTGAAGCAGCGAGGTGTTGCAGAGATGCACGCGAAACTGATGGTTCGTTCTTAAATAGCCTCGAGTTCTGGCCTCCCTTCCGTCACACACACGCGCACACACTAAAACCCTTTTTGTTTTTTCTACTGACATCCTCACTCACAAATGGTTTGTTTTCACAGACGGACGTAAACAATCGGCGCCTAAAGCAGCTTTTAGTGGAGCTGCGGGATGGCCATGGAGGGGAAGAAAGATGGAAGAAAGCACTGGAAGGGCGCACAGTAGAAAACTCATCATCAAACAGATATTAACTTTGAAGCAAATTCTGTCACTCATCAGTCCACGGCGTATCTTGACCTCAGGTACTCAATAATGGCGGCACTTTCGAAAATAGCCACTCCCGTGTTCGGGTCTTCAAGATATGGGACTTGAAATGTGCCCCCCGTCCGTTGCATCAGTTGTGTCCGGCGAGGGCTTCCTCTTGCACAGGGCTGCAAGACATAAGAAATCTCAAGCTCGCTCAGCGTCTCGCGAACAAGAGCACAAAAAGGTGACGCCTCGTATGCCCACAGCTGGAGTGGTCTGCCAGCCACTCGAGACGGCCTAGAATAGAAGGCATCTGCAGGTGCAGATCCGTCCTGAGCTCCACGTGCGTCGACAGCAATTTGGGCGAAAGCTTTTGCTGCTTGTGTTATCATTTCAGGAGGTCGAGCCCCATCCAGGTACTCCCCGAAGAGATAATGTATGATGTGGTCGGCGCCGGTAAGTTTTGCCCCCGTGCGACGATCTTCTAAATATGGTAGCTCCGCATCTCCAATAGAAAAATGGTCACCTTTGTCTTCGTTCCCGACGTGACTCTCCATTTGAGCAGCAGCCGCCTCAGAGCGATTACGGATTGCCCCTTGTGGGCAGGGTCGGAGCATGCATGGCATGTCGAGTATGGAGATTGCTTCGCGCACACGGCGACACTCGCCGCAACCCTCTTGCTCAAACAGCGTGAGAAAAGGCAAGGAATCCTCCAATGTGCTGTTCGTGCCTTTGAAAATGTCTCCAACAATGTGACCTGATCTTGATTCCTCGTCCAACTGTCTCCGTCGAATCATGCCAAGAGAGTGAACTTCCTTGAGGCGTAATCCAAGCATCCTGACGAAGGCGTACTCTTCAGGGTCGTCGAACGTAAGAGACGGGCGCCAGCCATGAACAAATAACCCCGATGCGGCACGAAGAATCCCGGTGACCACGCCCCCGAGCAGAGCTTTGTGTTGACCTGGAGAAACTGCGAACATTCGAGGTTTCGGGGGTGAGGTAAGCATTTGATCCGTCAGGGATTTCGATCTCGGCTGCTGATCAACGGATTGAAGCGGGCTGGTCTGTGTGTTCGTCTTCGATGACACCGGACACCAAACCGCATGCGCTCCGTATGGAATGCGTGACGGCAGCCTGATTCGAGCAACAGGCCCGTCTTGGATTCTTTTTGCATCAAGTATTATGCATTCTGAACACCTCTCTGCAGGATTAATACTGGCATCGCTTTCATCGTGGACAAATAAAACAAGCCAGCCGTCATCTTCGGTTGATGTTTGGTTGCCCGACGTTGCACCGGGATCAAGGACTCGTTCTGCGGAAGTAGCTGTACAGGGATGGAACCTTGGCACAAATTGGGCTTCCATGCCGTAACGCCCTGCTCCGTGCTCATACACTTCTTTCGCGCCTGTGACCAAGTCGAATTTGACCACTGCGTCAAATTTAAGCTGTGCATCACGGGACAAAGATGCAGTATGTATGCGGCCTGCGTAGGCATACCGATTCTGAAGACCTGTGAATTTGTCGTTGATGCGTGGGATCTCAATCACATCATCAAATAACCACCTCTCTGACAGTATCCTACCACTAGACGGATCAATGCGCCACTCATGTAGGCGAGGTACAGACTTTCCCTCTTGTAGTGTATTAGTAATCCAGTTTCGCGTTCCAGTTGCGGCCAGAGCTCCATGGAAAAATCCATCCTCACGAACACCAACTATTACTATCTCTCCCGTCAAACTATCTTCCCAAGCGTTCACAAAATGATACACCATCTCAGGCTCCGCACATACGCACCACGTAACATCTGACATGGTTCCATCGGATCGGCGTCGTATTACGCCAAAACGCGCCAGCTGAGACCTGTCATACTGAAGCGGATGTACCCCTTTCAACATCCGCATGGGGCGTATATTCATTGAACCTTCAAATATCACAGTGTAGTTCTCTGTCACACAGAAATCATGTATGAAGGTCGCCCCTCGCAAGGCGTTGTGCCAAAGTGCTTTGATAGGTCCTACGCTCCCTTCAGGACTCACGGAGCCGATTGAACAATGCGGTGGATAAACTGGATTGAATCCAAAGAACAGTAGATCCCCTGTACCAGGGGCGACTTTTGGATGTGCAGTAAACGGAACATAGAAAGGCAAAGTCCCATCGAAATCGCAAATCCCGACCGTCTCAAGAGTATCGTTGTTCAGCTCCCAAGGCGGCATTGTGTCCTGGAGGGCGAACAATCTACCGGTAAAATGACAAAGCGCCGTGTTAGCGGAATCCTTGAGAAAGCTACCACCAAGAAGAAAGTTTGCCACCGCGTTCGGAAGAAAGGCGCTTCCACTTGCATTCATTAGAGGACGAAACAGACGCCCTCCGTGGCGCATTTCTTTTTTCCAGCTGTTCGTGCGCACATATCTATTTCGGTAGCAAACATTCCGAGATGCTCCTCTTTCTTTTGCATGGAATGATTTTTGCTTGTCTCCTCCCCCTTGGCTGTTGTACACTGCTTCCTTTCTGCTTCCTTTCTGCCACAGATGAGTGTTTGCACCTCCGAAGTCCAAAGCATAGATCATGCCATCACCTTCGAACCAATGATGCCAACCATCTGCGCCACCTGAATTGGATTGGTTCGGTCCTCTGCCCCATATCTTATAGTGATCTAAAGAGAATTTTGGGTTCGGTCCAACATAAGCAAACTTCCCAGCTGGAAAGTCTGCTGGGATTTCCCCAAGGATGTAGAAAGTTTGGTTTGAAGCTTCGAATCCCCTTGCGTCCTCACCAGAGAGTAAAACAGAAGCAGTAACTTCCTCGATGACTGGCTGGAAGTTCCCACTGAGGAATGCGGCCGCGTGCTCCCCATAGTCAGCGTCCTGCAGGACTGTACCTGCCTTGAGGTCACAAGCAGTATCGAAGCTATCGTTCTGTTGTTTGGCGGACGAAGTCAAGTTCTTAACGGGGGTGTGATCGGTGGACGGAGGGATTGCGGTCGATGGTGGCGGCCCGGCCCGTGATGATGCGCGCGCAATCACGTTTCTCTTTCTCCCCTGCACGAAAGTCGACCACGGAAGGGCGGTTCGTCAACCAATGTAAAGATGTGGAGTGGAATGGAGTCCATAGCAAGGGCATGTCAGGGAAACAAGTGAATCTTACCGGACATGTTTTTTTCGATCTGCATCTTGCAACGCATCTATTTGTTGTAATGGAGCCAGACAGGATGCAGTCGGGCATATCACAAAACGCAGGAAAGCATCTCACTGTGTTTTCTGGCCGCGAAGTCGCGTACAAAAGATCTCAGATTTCCCCATGTTCTGATTGGTTGAGAATCATATAATGATGATTCCAAATATTTATAAATAACAAGGGTAGTGCCTGTGGCTACGCTCACATTCTACACTATTCATAATTCGTTTTTTATTCGAGGTTATTTGCATGTGCTTCGCCGAACACGGTTTTTTTGCTCGACTTGGCGTGCGTTCAGGTGTTCCCCAGCGCCGCGACTTCGCGCGAAGAGCCGCGCAACGCCGTGTGCAGTGGATATGGTATGTGCATAACGTATTCACTGAGCCGACAGGCCGAAAATGTGTCCCCGCGAGGGCGAACAGAAGAAGAACACGAACGCGCAACGCACTTTTGACGGTTCATAACTCGTCGAGTATATTTCTTTGCCCGTGACATCGCGCCTGCTCGGCTTCGCCATGCTTACCGCGTCCATTGAAACGTGATACATGTACTCTCTCGACACTTCTGCGGCGCCTGTTTATCGGTTTGACATCCACGCGGGCGCAATTCATGGGCGTAAAGCCTGGCTTCTGCTGCCAAAAATTCTGAGAAGCTCTGAGAGCAAAGCTCCGATACCCGTTTGGGATTTTCAAATTGAGATTTTAGTGGTGTAGATATGGTGATGATGAAGATTATTCAATGGAATTAAGATGCGAGAAGTGAATTCTATCTGGTAACGAAAAATTATATTCGCGGCGCGCTTCAGAATTTATATGGAAGGATTAACTTAAGAATGACTCGTCCCGCCCGGTGCAAAAAACAATATTTGCACAGAGATGTTGGCAACAGGCTTTTTAGAGTATGTCGGCAGTGTGTAAAATTCGATCACAATATGACTTAATTAATTACCATTATTTTCACGAAAGAATGATAATCCTCAATCCTATCATAACGAACACTTATTAAGGACAGGGGCGACGTAATTATTTAAAAACGATGAAAGGAAGCCAAGAAAGCCGAGGTTTTTGTGCTGAACAAAACTCTGGTTTTCCCCGTTGCCCTCGAACCGCGCTTCAAAGTTGTCGGGACCGATTTGAAAATTCGTTTTGATGGCGCAAAGATTCCCCATCGTGTTTGGCCCCGCGAGGCACGCGGAGGACGTAAATCAAAATTCGGTCCCAACATCTTTGTCGGGCTCCTCGTTAGCTGTCCGAGGATGTAAAAAAAACTGGCGAAGGTCAAGGCTCGCTCGAGGTCTTTCTCCGCGAGTGTGCACGAGTACCCCTATGGGCAAATTCACTGATGGGCAAAAACACCGGCGGGAGGTATTTCATTGACGGAAACGATGGGTTATAACTCAAGGAATATATACTGACACGCGCTGGGCGCTAGTCAGAAAATTACGTCACCCTGTCCTTAAATGAAGTCTTTGTAAAGGGAATGCAACGAATACCACCTCACAGAAAGCGGGCTCAGCGCGTAAATTTGTGGCGGATAATTGAACGCGGGGCCCGAGCTTTTCCTGAAGGGCGATCGCGGACACCATATTTACATCACTCCTCGTTACTCGACGAGATTGCAAGATCATGGCACTGGTCCTGGTGACGTTGCGTGAGGTTTGAAGAGAAAATCTTGGACGACCCGAGGAGGGCTTATTGTGGTTTCGCACCCGGAAATTCTTCGGCACGTCCCACTGGACCCACTTACTGCATGCGGGTGATCAGCCGCGCAGACTCGTTTTCGTGCAGCTCGCTCTTGAGGTAGGCACATGCTTCGCGAGTGAAGCTTGAAGTATAACCTCACCCTCTTCCTTCCACCCGTCTGTGCAGAAACCATTTGCTGCGTCTTCCTCGAAGAATATTTTTGTTGTCCCCGGGCACCGCGCAGACGTCTTACCATGGTATGTTGCGCACGCGTCCTTCTTGCTTTGGACGCTCGAGCATATCTGCTAGTGGAGAGTTTCGTGAAATGCAGCAGCGCTTGATACTTCAAAAAACTTTGGAAGAGTGTGAGCAGGATGACTGCGATCTCAACTTCAGCGAAGCTGTAGAATATGAAGATGAAGACTCATATAATATTGAGAAGGATGGAGTGCTTCTTAAGCATGGCCTCCATACGAGTTTATTTCACTGGCTTCTGCATAGCATGCCTGGTCAGTCCCGTCAGAAACTCCCGAGCATCGTGGTCAATAAAATAGATAACCAAAGTTGCTGGGCATTGGTACGACCAGACCTTCTTTCAGTTTTCCCGACTATTTTTATAGAATACTTTTCGAACATGCCGAACGCCACTGGCTGTTTGCTTTCCATCCCATTATGCAATTCACGTCGGTTAACAACGCATTTTTCGAAGGCATCACCTGATCAGCGCACTCCGTTTGATACAATTTACAGGCATTTTGTGGTTTTCTGTGGACATCGTCAACTTGTATGGTGTTCTCACTTCTACCCGTGTTTCTGAAAACTGAGCTCGGTTACTCTAACACGAGGATAGGTGCGATGGAAGGTGCCGCATTACTGATATCAAACTTGTCTCGAATAATTTCGGGAGTTATGAGCGACATTATAAAGTCTCGGGTGAAAGTTATTGCATTCGGTTCGGCGATGACAGCAGTAATGAAACTCTTGCTTGCATCCGCAGCCACTCCTCAATCAGTAATGGCAGCAAAGCTGCTCGACAGGTTCGGAAAGGGCGTGAGGGCAGCACCAACAGACGCCCTCATCGCAGATTTGTCTCCACGTCACAAACGCAGCACATCATATGGTTTACATCAATCGCTCACAACTTTGGGAGGAGTTTTCGGATCAATGTGTGCCGTAGCGTGCATGACACTAACACAAAATAACTATCGGCTCACATTTACTTTCGCCGCGGTGCCTTCTTTTTTTGCAATTTTCCTGCTTTTGTATTTTGTTCAGAAACCGAATCGGCTGCAAACAAAACATTACGGCGTGCCGAAATACCCAGCTCGTCCTGCTCCATCAAAGCATCGTCATGGACGCGGACCTCTTGCAATGATTTATGAACCCGTGCGCTGGAGACGTGCCAAGTGTAAAGATAAAGGTCGAGATATGGCATGGCATCGCGGGAGACGAACATGGCGAATTGTCAGTGAATGGCTCACAGAACACTTGGAGGATATGACGAAACGAGCGCAACGCGTCAAGGACAAACGACCCGGTGAGCTACTCTTTCCGCAACTAAGTCGGCTTAATGGTGAGAATGTAGAGGATTGGCAAAAACGTCAAGGCGAATGGGAGGCAGAATATCTATCTACTGAAGAGGAGAAAAAGTATCGCAGAGATCGTTGCTTCAATATTGATAATTCATCGCCAAGCTATGGGTTTTTCGGATTTAAGCACCAGAAGAGTCTGATGCCCTCGCCCATGTACGAAGTTTTGCCCCAAAATCAGCGAGTCAGACATCACCCTTATATTAGGCTTTCCAAAAGTAAGACTGGTGCCGATGAAGATATTGAAACTCAAGCCGTTCGCCGTCAAATTCTTACTTCCAATGCGGGCAAGTATGGAGGCAGAAGAGACCCGAATCGCTCGGACGTAGCTCCGAAAGTCATCAATACGGATTATATGGAAAAAAAAGTCGTCTGGGGCTCCTGGAGATGGTCTTTCAGTGAGGCGGTACAGCTTCCTCGTACTTTTTGGAAAGCACTCCTTGTCTTCACATTACTCAAAGTTGCACGCTTCAGTGAGGCATTTGTCACACTTCACGCCAATGCTGTTGGCCTCAGTGCAGCGTACTTACCTATGCTCATGGTCGCCACGAATTTGATGCAGTCCTTGCTCACATATCCGCTCGGCGTTGTTGCTGACCGGGCAGAAAATTCAGCCGAAGAGAATACTGGTGTTCAAGTTCAAGGCAACGGGCGGAAGTTCATGTTGCTTGGTGGTTTCGGCATGATGATTCTTGCAGACCTGCTATTGGTGATGGCTAAGGCTCCATGGCAGGTGTTCATTGGTTATCTTGCTGTCGGAGCCCATATGTCCATGACACAGGCAAATATGAAAGCTGTGTTGTCAGCAACTATGCCACCAAGTGTGCGAGGAACAGGTTTCGCAATCTCTGCGTTGACCCAAGGCATAGCACTTGGTGCTGGGAACTACATGGCTGGTCGACTTTGTGACATTTTTGGTTCGGCAGGAGCGTTTTGGGGAGGGGGGGCGTTTGCGACGGCAGCGCTTGGATTGGGCTGGCTGCTTTTATGATTATCAACACTCACATAATATTATTTACACATTCGACGTGACTGGGCGATCTATGAGATTTGATCTGCAAACTATCAGCAGCAGTTTGTCCGCTTCTAACCCTTTTGATCTCTACGTACTAACGAAGGTTCCGCAATGATCAGTATTAAGCAAGGCGGCGTTTGCTCATGCGTTGATGACATCTGATTTGCCGTCAGCAATGGCTTTCACACCGTGCGCAAGCTTCAGTGGGACTCCGTTCGACGCACGAGCAAGCTTGGTCGGAACTTGCTTGATGCCCACCGCCACCATAGTTATAAGATCTTTTTTCGTGGGTAGCTTCTCGAGAGCCGAGATCCCAACCGAATCAATGAATTTACCATCAAGAACTGCGCCCGTGAAGTCAACCTCAACGCCGTCCTTTTTCCAGTCCTTCTGCAAGCCCTTTACAGCCTTGATAGCTGGCGAAATATTTTCGTCAACAAAAAGCCAAGCGTTCATTCCCGTAGCGCACTCAGAGATTGCTTCCCATTTAGTGCCCTCAGAAGCTTTCACCATCAGTGTGTTTTTGGTGACAAGGAGGTGCGCGCCCTGCGGAAGCTCTTGGCGAAATTTTATCATGTTTTTCACCTGAGCACAAAATCCAAGAAGCACAGTCGGTCAGAATCTAGTTTGCCCTCATATTTGGACTACCACGTTGAGAAGTCTGGAAGGAAGAAAGACCTCGATGGGAAAAAATGAGAAAAAACTAACGAATACTATTATGCCATTCTGTACGTGCGCAGGCCAGGGATCCCGGGAGGCAAGCTATTCGTAATTCGTCTGGTCGTTCGGGTTGTAGGGCTTTCAATAAAATTGCGTACCGATAGGCCCTGGAAGCGAAACCCGGCGACAAGCAAAGTGTCATCGTTTGAAAGCATGCCCTTGAGCATATTTATATCCCTCTGCTTCTTTTCTCTTGACGCCGCCATCTGCACAACCAGCGATCCCCTTTTCTCTCCGCGAACGGACCTGCCACGGTTTGAGAAAGCGGAGTTGCTCCCGCTGACGTACCTCGAAAAACTCAATGCTGGACTGGAACATCCAGAGCGCGCGGAGATGCAGTCCACGTGCATATGTGTCGCACTGATTGCCATGGTCGGTTAAATGCTGTGGACTGAATACCGGTCAGCCTTGTGAGTGCGCCGCGGGGCTTGGTCGCCACGCTTCTTATCCAAACGACGACGTTCTTTCGTTTATGATGACATCATTAATCTGAACCCTAGCCATATTATTAATCTTAAGATTATTCTGATGAAAATGTAAAAATATGTTCGAAACAAGTACTTGTTAGGTTTCGTTCGAGGGTATTCTGGATTTCAACCACCCTGAGGCACTTAAGTAAGATAAGCCCGAAATATATTAAACATTTTCCAAATAATGTTGCTTGACTGTTACCGATAACGTAATAATCACATTTAATAAAGAAATTTCTTATTAACTTAAATGTCTCAGGGTGGTTGAAATCCAGAATACCTTCGAAGGTACTGTAAGAGTTAGCACAAGCAAGGGTAAGATTATTAGTGCCAGCAGTGACTAGCTATAGCTACGCACATACACATTATACTAATAATATATAGAATCTATTAAATAGACTAATAATTCGTTTTTGACCCGAGGTTATTTGCATGTGCTTCGCCGAACACGGTTTTTTGCTCGACTTGGCGCGCGTTCAGTTGCACCCCAGCGCCGCGACTTCGCGCGAAGAGCCGCGCAACGCCGTGTGCAATGCACATGGTACGCGCATAACGTATTCACTGAGCCGACAGGCCGAAAATGTGTCCCCGCGAGGGCGAACAGAAGAAGAACCCGTGACATCGCGCCTGCTCGGCTTCGCCATGCTTACCGCGTCCATGTAAAGTCAGCCCTGCTCTACTCGTAAAATATAGAGCAGATATACCTTCGTAATATTTATTAATATAAATTAAGCTTCGTATTTTAATATTTCGAAGATACCTTCGAACGATATAAGTGTTACCTTCGAACGAATGAAGGTACGAAGATACGAAGGTACGAAGGTACGAAGGTACGAAGGTACGAAGGTACGAAGGTAATATTTAATATTGCTTCATGCTCGTCTATTAAAAGTATGGATGACGTGTCCAACCCCGGCAAATAAGAAAGAACTCAACGTCCGTGTAGGAACGCTGCCCCGCTCAAACTGTAGCGACACAAAACAATCATGGCTCATACGCTAGGCACATCGCTGAGCATGCGGGGTACGAACTTTGTTTCCCCCGGCGCCCGTCTCCTTTTAAAACACAAGGAAAGAACAAACGCGGTTAAAGATAAGAGGGCCGAATTTGTTGTCTTTTCGAAGGGGAAAGGCGGGGGGCGCCGCACCTCTACTTCGCGCCGTCCTGGGGGGCAACCTTCCATGTGAGTGTCATTATTTGCGATTACCACCCTTGTGTCTTCATTAGTACACTCATCTGAAGTTTGAAGCATATCCATTACAAAAACCACTCAGGGAGCAATACATGCCTCCTATTGACCCTGACAATGAGCAGTTTGTCATTTATGTTAGATCCAAGAAAGGCTTCAAGTCTTGGTACCCCCTCAATGTCGTGACCGGTGGATCAACAGCCAACACACTTGTGAAGGGTCTAGGGAGCGACGTTTCAAAAGATCTAGCCACAAAGTCGTTGACAAACAATATAGGGCAAGCCATCTACAAAGACATAGATCAACTTGAGGAGATGTGCCGACGCATGCCAATGTTGAAGGCGGCAAAAGAACTTGAATATGGCTTCATGATCTTAGATAAAACGGATCCCTCGAGTATGTTCAAACCCGCTCCTCAGAAGGTTTTCGTGATCCCTCCTGAGGAAGAAACCCGAATGCCTGCGCAACAAATGGCAGAAGGTTTTCAGAGTGCCGCTAACAAAGTAAAGGGTCTTCTCGGCGGATCTTCAAACTGAAGCTCGAGATGTAATTCGTAATTCGAAGGAACCGGTGTTACACAACAGTGCGCTTATTACATGAGCACCAAGCTCCCGCAACTATCACACCAATCAGGTTTCCCTGCCCTGAGAGGAGATGGGCGCTTCGTGCCCACATCAATACTTCAGATTGTTGGGCCTGTTTCTTCTTCGCGAGGCCCAGCGCACATTATGGAATGCGCGCCTTGAACGTATTATCGAGCATGAGTGCCATTTAATGTCATTTTAACATCAATTTCTCACGTTCCATGAGTTCAGTTACTGCGGTTGGGATCACTCGACCTTGCGACACATGTTGGACAAGTCACCTTTGCTGCACAGAAAATAGAAACACACGTCGAGCATACATATCCACAGTCAATAGATTTTCGGTGGCAAAAACAGCTCGCAACAAGATCGACGACATTCTCTCTAGTCAAGAGAAGAGATCCACGACTTGAAAGTTCTAAACAAAACATACTCATTAAATATTGCCCAATTTTTTGGTGTTCTCTGGTTCTGCAATACGTCCCAGAGGTGATGATTGCTGCCTGTTGCAGAACGGCCGAATCATGGTTTCCATATACAAACGAATCGATAGGGATCCCTGATCTTTTCGCAGAGAAGATCGCGTTTGTGGTGGAAACATATTGCCTAAGCAAGTTTCTAGATGACCTCCGCAAGCACAATATCCTGAGTGAGTTGCTCGAGACCTCTCCAGCTGCAAGCCTACGGCATAGACAGACTGCCATCGAAATGCCGGCTGGTAGGAAACTATTTGCAACATCGGAACCTTCTGGATTTTGTAGTTTGTCCTGTAAAAGTCTCGAAGCTATGATGAGAAGACGTCCCATGATTTCTTGACACACTTTCCTATGTCCAGCTTCGTCACACAGTGTGTCTGTATCTTTTTCCAATGGTGTTTCATAAACGTGGTGACAACCATCGCAGCTCATGGCGATGATGGCCACCTTATTAAGCCTGTTCGTGGCAAGATATGCAGATATAAATGTCACAAGGCGCCGGATCGAGGACGTCGTGTATGAAAGGTCATGATAACACCTCAGGTCGAAAAAGTCGCCCATTAACAGTTCAGTATCGAGGAGAATCACGAGGATGCCAGCTTCGGCTGTTGTGGCATAAAGGATTGAGTTATCGATGGAATGAGAAAACTTGACTGCAGCTTGATCAGCCGGCAGCACAAAAGAACGCACTAAAAAGATTATCCCGCATCGCGTCAGGACTTGCTACAAGGGAGAAGCACCGTCAGTCCGATTAGTGACGCCTCGTATGGCTGAACCTACTGGTCATGATGTCGGTTGCTGTCGTGACGGAGTCAGTTACAACGTTTTGACGAACGTGATGGAAGGTTTACCTCCGACTTTGGCGCAGGTGGGTGCCCGAGCATTTAATGAATGACATTTTAACCGCTAATAACCTTCACCTCGTACGTCGTAAGACTCTTAACTTTAAAAACCAATCATTATCATAATAGTCCATAATAATATTAATAATAATCATACAAGTACTCTTAATAATAATAGTCCATACTACGAAGGAAACTCATGCTTGTATTAAAAGTTACAAAAATAAATATCACGTTCGAATGAACGATAAAAAAAATAACATGGGTTTGCAACAGGGTTCGGCTGGGTGTAAAATTCGTGTGCACCGTATATTCCGCGTCGGGCCCCATGGTGTCGGTCGTTGGTGACGACAGATCCGGCGATCCTTTGCATTTCGAATATATATGGTCATTTATACACATTTTCCCTATATCGTTGACTTTCGGTCGGCAGTGTGGTTACCATACGAACACTGGTCGGTTGCAAGTGCCGACACGCGCTACGCGCCAAACATTTAGGGTCGCGCGGTTTTTTTCCCCTATGGCGCCTAGTTGGGACGGCGAGCGCGCTGGACCACTTCCTAACATGCTGTTCGGCGCCAAACACGGAGGACGTCATCATCAGTGATGCGTATCAACGTTGCCGAGTTCACGTCGTCAGATATTGCGTTGCAGCTGAACTAGAAGACTTTGACCGCGACACAAGAACTGACGGTTTAATTTATACGGCAGCGAATCTTACACATTCTAGACCGTCGTTTCTTGGGTTCCTGAGGCAAAGTAAAACATCGCTGTAGAACACGTTGGGAACACTCAAAGAGCGAAAAACTCCTCGACGATAATGCGCGACACGATCCGAGGTCGCCCTCCGTGTTTGGCGCCCAGCAGCATCTTTGCAAGCGGTCTAGCGCGCTCGCCGTTCTGACTAGGCCTGACTAGGCGCCATAGGAAAAAAAAACATGCGCGACCCTAAATATGTTACAACCGACCAAAATCGGATCCGACCGCGAGTCAACGATATGGAAAATGGTGTATTTATAAATATCTTCGTAACTATTCTATACCTTCGAAGGTATGTACGAAGGTAATATTTATAAAACGGTACCATTGATTTAATCGTCGTGTATATATGACAAACCCGTCCATATTTGATATGAGAAGATAATATAAATAAATACCTTCGTAAAGATAGGGTCTCTAGTCAGGCCCCATCTGGGGCCCGATTTTGAGACCGGTCGGCAAAACTTTGGAGGGTTATTATTGAGTTAATCGCGCCGTGTAAATGGCCCCGTATGAGCAAAGTCTATTTGCGGTAAAACCGCTAATTCGTATTTCCATTTACGAAAAATGCTCACTGAAAGTTTTGCCGACCGACTTGTAAATTAATTTCACGATTCGAGTTTATTTTGGCCTTTTTTGCAATGACTGATCTGCCCGAGGAGGACCGGACCGCCCAGAGCGTCCCCGATGGCGACGCGGAGACGCAATGGCGGAACCGCTCATGTAAATGACCTCAACCAAGCAGACGAAGAAGAGCCGAGGGCTAAGGAGTTAGTATTGGGTGGGGAGCTAGACGCGAGACGGAAGGTACCCGAGACGGAGGTTCCAGCCCATTTGTTGAGACGAGCGGCGGCAATTTTCCTCGTTGGCCTTTTGGCGACGTTCGTCATCCTTCTGGCCTGATCATGACCGTGTCAACGGATTACGTATGATTCGACGAAGGCACAGTCTTCTCGAATAATTTTGGCGGACTGCACTGCACGGTTGAAATTTGGCTTCAACCTGACTGCGACGGAGATGTCCCCGAGCCCGGCGGCGAAGAGGCACACAAAGGAGGAGGAGGAGACGGATCTTGTTGCAGAGGCAGCAACTTGCAAGTACATCCACAACTGCGTCCGGAAGCTCGGCATCGCCAACATAAGCGGCACGACAAACGCGCAGGGGAAGCAACAGATGAAGTTTGACGTAATCCATTGGACGTAATCATGCTCAAACCCTCAACGCGTCCCCCCGTCGTTTTCTAAGGAGCTTTGGAGAAGCCCGACGCCGAGATCGCTTCGGAGCGAGTCGCCGCGGAGCGAGACGAGGAGGACGCGGGCGCCAAGTCTTCGCCGCCAGATGGACGGAAGACACCGGCCAGAGGCGACATCAACAGAGCCTCCGTCAACGATGCGGGGGTATCCGCGCGAGCCGGCGTCGAGGTCGACGCGGCGCGGAACGGGCGACGGAGGAGCGAGTTAGTAGCGTCGGTTTCGCCGGGCGACTCCTCCAATTCCGAGGTGCTGGCCATGTTCGATTCGGAGGAGAAGGAGGGGGACGACCTCAGCGAGTCGGAGCTGGCCATGATCGAGTCGGAGGAGGAGGAGGGGGACGAGTTCTGCACACTCAGCGCGAGCGAGTGAACGACGAGGGCGGGGGCATCCGAACCTTGTGTAACAAGATTCTGACGATGGGGGCGAACAGACGGATCGAGTGCATGAACGAGGGAGCGTGAACGACGAATTGAAGAGCGAGCGGGGGAGAGTCGACGACGATGTGACTTTTCACGCATACATTTTTTTGTGAGACTCGCCTGCCTCCGTCCCGGAGTCTCCATGATTTTTTTTTTATAACAATATATCGTTGACTTTTCGGTCGGCAGGGTGTTGTCATACGATTATTAGTCGGTTGCAAATATCGACACACGCTCCGCCCCAATATTTTAGAAAAGACTAATAAGATGTCAAGAGGACTCACAGCATGTTGATTACAGAGTCCTTGTGCACAGACATGTTTGAGCGTCGTGGATGCTCTGGGAAGATACTGTTGGGTGCAGACACCAGCCAGACTGACCCCGGAGGGCTAGGGCCAGCTCTCTTGGAGAACTAGCGAAAAGGGTTGAAGGACAGGTGGCTCGGGCAGTAGAGGATCCGAGTATTATTTGGTCGAGGGTGTTGTCTGCTTGTATCGTCGCGCGTGGGTCGGCATGAGCATTGACCGGTGTATCGCGGAGGCGCACGCTGAGCGACATCTGCCCTCCCCCATGTTGCGGCTCTGTAAACATCCGGGCAACGTCGAGTACGCGTTATTCTTTGAAAAGGTACGCCAAAAGGCCGTCGAGCGCGGTAACAACGAAACGTGGATCAACGCGCTTCAGAAAGTCGTGAGCAGCGTCGCGAAGTACCCGATCAGGGTGCGACACCTTACGCACGCGAAGGGCATCAAGGGGGTTGGACCCAAGATGCAGGCGTTGTTCACGAAATACCTCGACGCGCACCCACCGGCGCCTCCGACCGCGGACGAGCTGGCTCTCGAGAGGGCTGCCAAGGATGCCGAGGCGGAGGCGCGAGAGGTGACGCGGGAGAAGCTGAGGGCTGAGCGAGAGAGGAAGAAGCGCACGAAGGAGGCGATGCGAACGAACGATGCGTCCGATATACTCGGAACCGTCGGCACGATGCCGAACCAGGGGGATCCCCCGACGTGGGACGGCACCGGTTGGAGCGGAGGTTTGGTCGGCGCGCCGTCGGCTGAGCTCACCGACCGAACCGCGGACGATCCGCCCGCAGCGAAGAGGCCGAAGAAGGCCAAGGGGGAGCCTAAGAAGGCCAAGGGGGAGCCGAAACCCCCGTGGGAACCCGGCTATAGGACAGCCGCATTCGCCATAGGCTGCACGTTGCATCGGTTGCACATCGAAGGGCGAAAAATTGTCGGCATCAAGGAACTTCAGGATGAGTCCGAGGCGTCAGGGCTCTCCAACCAGGGGATCAAACCCCGCGGCGACGCCGCGGGCGCGCAGAACATGGCGGACCCGACGGCAAGATATCGCGGCGGTCGGGGCGGCGGCAGGAGATTCGAATACCACGGATGGTCGTGCTTCGAATCATCGTTCGTCAAGGCTCCGCGCGGCCACGACGTGCCGCTCGCGATGCGGTGGTCCAACCCGGCAAAAATCAAGCTCACGGACGAGGGTTTGGAGTGGTGCGCGACATGGCACGGGGCAGCGCACCAGAGAGGTGACTGCACGTGCGCAACGTTCAGTCGTGATGCGGTGGACGCCGCGATCGCTAACGGTCCGAAGGCGAGATGGGAGCGAGAAACTTTGGAACCGTGGAGGAGGGAGCGGGAGAGGACCGTGACGGACGAGACCGCCGAGGGACGCGACAGACCCGCGGCCGGGGGAACGGCGGCGACGGGAGGTTGTATCGCAAAGGGTCAAGTTCGATGGGGCGATGGTGGATACGCGAACACTTTTGAGGCTACTCGTGCGCGTGGCGCGGAAGCATCGCCGCCGACGACGAAGCGCGACGCCCGGATGGCTGCGACGGAGGCGGTTGCATCTCGAGCGAGAGCCGCGGTGGACGCCTCCAACGCGGCGATGTGTGAGTCCGCGTCGCCTTTTCGCGTAGATTCGCGCGAAGAAGTCCGCCCCACCGCAGACGAGGTCAGGTCCATGTCCGTCCGGGAGCTTAGGAGGATGTTGGAGCTCGCTCGCGTCGCGATCACGGGGTGTTCGGAAAAGCCGGACTTAGTCGAGCTTGCGCTGCGACTCTGCGCGGGAAGTACCGCACCGTTCGGCCGACGAGGAATAAATGGAGGCAGCCACGACGTGATATGCATCGACGACGACAGCGACGAAGACGAAGACGGGAGCGGCGGCGGGGCGGATCCCGCGCCGAGACCCGCGAGGGACGGTGACTTCGTCGACTCCTCACCGAAGCCCCGGGGTAAATCGCGCGGCGGCGCAGCTCGGGAGCGGGCATCCTGCCGAGGGCGCGGGGACACGTTCGGGCGCGGGGACACGTTCGGGCGCACGGACGACGACGTGCTACTCGGTGGCGCGCCCCGCCTCCCGCCGATCCCCCCCGGTCGACGCTTTCGCGACGTGTACGACGTGGTTCTCGTCGTCGATCAGCGCGAAAACCTGCGCGGAGGACGGACCGCGCGAATGGAAATAAACCGCGAGGTGATCACGAGCCTGTGCACGCAGCACGATATACGCGCGGCCGTCGCGCAGATGGAAGCCGGCGACGCCCTGTGGGTGGCGAGGAAAAAAGACGGCGACCGCGGCGGGCTCGTTGACGACGGCGACGGGTGCGGGGCTTGCCACGTGCTGGACGCGGCGGTGGAGCGAAAGCGTCTGGACGACCTGTCAACATCCATCCGGGACTCCAGGTACCTGGAGCAGAAGTACCATCTGAAGAGCACGGGGTTACGAGACGTTTCCTACCTCGTCGAGGGTGATTTTCGGCACATGGATCGGTACGAGTGCAACGAGACGAGCGCCAAGGCTGTAAAGTCCGCCACCGTCCAGACGGAGGCGCACGACGGCTTCCAGGTGATTCGAACATCCGATACCAGGGATACCCTGCAGCTGTACGCCCGCATGACCAAGGCCATCGCCGATAGGTACGCGCCCCTCACGTTTGAGGACTCCGCCGAGTTCCTCCTCGGCGAAGGCGCGGGCCCCGCACCCGACTCTGGGGATGACGACGGCGCGAAACCGCCGACTCTCCGCGAGTTCAACATGCGCGTGAAGCACACGAAGCAGCAGAAACTGACGGTTCAGAACGTGTGGGGATCCATGCTGATGCAGGTGAGCGGCCTCGGGGTTGAGATTGCCACCGCGATCATCGGGAGGTATCCAACGCCGGGGCACCTCAGGCGCGCGTACGGTCGGTGCACGCCGGACGCGGCGGCGGCGGCGGATCTGCTCGCCACACTGCCGTCGTCCAAGAGTCGCACCGTCGGACCAGCAGCGAGCAAGGCTGTGTTCACGCAACTCTTCGGCGGGGTTTGTTGCGTACGCGGAGGTTGAGATTGACGAGGACGAGGGATACGGCACGGATTGAATTGAATTACGAGTAGTAGGACACGTCGAACGAAGGTTTGGAAACGTACCTGGCGAGGATTTCAGGAAGACGACATTTTATCTTCTGTGAGGTCGATCGCGGACGGGCGTTTTGAATGCTCTGAATGGTCAGGGTTGATCGATTTTTGCCAAAAATGTACAGGGTAGTTTAAGAGTTAGTTCAAAACAGGTAAACTCTTACTCGTCGGACTCTTTTACCTTCTTTCTATACTATCTGCTTCAACAGCTTTCTCCGCCGCTCCCGAAACCTCGCAGCGAGCGCGCCAGCCTCGGATGATCCTTCTTCACTCTCGTCCTCCCCTTCGCGTAGGACACCAGAGGCTCTCAACCGAATTGCGGCGATCGCGACGTCCTCATCTCCACTCAGGATGCTATATAATCGAAGCAGCCGGTCATCCACCGTTGAATTCTCGCCTACGTCGAGCGAGGCAGCTTCCCTCGCGGCAGCCAACGTCGCTCCGTCTCCGTCCTCGCCCTCGTCACCCGGTCCCCCGCGGGGATCGATCGCCGCGACGGCATCCGCCCTCGCCCGCGCCCAAGCCTTCTCGCTCTCCGGCGGATCCCCGCACAGTCGCTCGTACCAAACGGCAGCCTCGTCCAGGGTGCGGAACAGCGGCGCGCGATTGTGCGGGTTCGGCTCGGGCAGGAAACCGTAGTACAGGAAGAAGTGCACATCCGAACGCTCGCCGTAGGAAACAATCGCCTCGCGCCCCTTTGGAATGTTCCTCGACGCCCGGACCACTAATTCGAAGCCGTCGACGTCATCCACGCCCGATTCTTCCCCCGCTAGTAACTCTTCCGCTAGTGACTCTTCCCCCGCTAGTGATTCTTCCCCCGCTAGTGATTCTTCCCCCGCCGCTCGTTCTACGTCCCACTCGCAGCACACCAAATTCGGGTCGCTGTCGTGGTTGAGGAGGTCGGCGAAGGGCGCGAGGAGCCGCGCCGTCCGCCGCTTCCGACCGGCGCGCTCGAGTTCAACCCGAAACGTGCGGGAATGAACGGCGCTCATTGCCCACCTCCACTGCCGCGCGGTCCACGCGCCGACCGCCGCGTGGGAACCGGCGACGAGCGCGGCGTACGTTTGGAGCTCTTCCCGCACGGCTTCATCGCCGCCAACCTCCGCGCCGATGACGGCTTCGTCGTAGCCGACGCGATTGCCGGCGTATCCCACGATCTCCTCGGGAAGGCTGGCAACGTACCGGGCCCATCGCGACGATTCACCCGCGTCCCTCTCCGTCAGGATGGCCGCGGCGAGCGTGACACTGTACGGGCAGCCAGGGTACGGGGGTCGGGAGTCAACGTCGGTGAGGCAAAGCGAGAGAGGCACGGAGATCACAACCTCTCCCTTTCGGATATCACGAAGAGCGAAGAGCCCTCGGCCACGCGAGCCGACCTTCGCTCTGACCACGGCACCGCCTCCGTTGGACTCGAGCCATTCGGCGAGCGCGTCGGCGGACGCGTCGGCCCTATCGAACCCGGGGGCGGACGCCTCGGCCACTCCACCACGGCGGATCACGGGAAAACGGGCTGGGGCACCTCCTCTTTGGCCACCTCCTCGATTAGAACGCCCGGTGACCGCGGGAAACGGGCTGGGGCACGCCCTCGTCGCGGACATGGACGCTCCACGACAAGAGGGCGAACCCTAACCCTGCGCCGAAGGTTCGCACGTGGACGGGCACGTCGTGGCGGAATGAAGTGATTTGGAAGGAGAAAGGGAAGAAGGAAATGAATGAACAAGCAGACGTTCAATTAAAAGTTGCGATAAAATACTGTCAGGTCATGGAACTGGATGGCTATGAGACGCACGAGTGTACAAGTTCCCTCACTTGGGCGAGGTCATCGCGTCGTTAAGGCCAGGAAAGATCGCGGGCTTCATTCCCCTCACGGTCGTCCTCACGAAGTGCTCTCTCCATTGAGTACCCTCGCGAACGCGATTTTTCGTCTCCGGGATACCCTCGTTCGACCTCCCATCTTTCCACACGCGGAAGCCGGGGGAGCTGGAGATCTGACGCGCGCAGAAGAAGGAGCACAGGCCGACCGCGCCACCGATGGCGACCACGATGGGGTACACCTGAAAGGAGGAAAAGCAACGCGAGGGTGTTTAGAGGGGTGAATCGAATGTGAATGGGACATGAAATGGAGAGGAAAAAAGGGGAAACGCAAGGGAGAGGGAAAAAATGCGCCCCGAGGTTCGGGCTGGGGCGGGTAAGGCGATTGGCCGTGATCGTCACCGCCGTGGCTGCAGCCGTAGCCGTCTTCCCGCCCGCGGTCGTCGTATCGGGGCGGATTCCTTAAAAACTTTTTCTAGGGTTCCCACGGGGAGGAAAGGATAGGGTGGAAAGGTCGTGATCGACGGGGGGGAAGGGTCGAAAGGTCGACCGCACCTCTGGGCGAATCCAAATCTCTCTCCAGGTTTTAGAAGCGACACCCGCCATGATCGTGGGTCGGGAGGTGGGAGGAGGCGTGACCCTGTTTTTTTGGCAACGGCTCTTGAGT
>JACLAB010011184.1_pt1 | contig 28514 bp, 18 predicted proteins | sample 8027921 | NCBI WGS metagenome assembly JACLAB01 (sample SAMN15725117, study PRJNA655200) | protist metagenome | isolation source: fluorescence activated cell sorting (FACS) single amplified genomes of... | place: USA: West Boothbay Harbor, Gulf of Maine | collected 2000-07-19 | reverse complement strand
CGACGTCGTTTTCGAGGAAGAAGAAGTTGCTCCTTGACGCTCGAAATATTTATCCATTCTTTGTGATGATATCAACGCAGCCATGTACGCGGTCACACTTCTTGGTCCACTCGCGTATTTTCTCGATTCAAACCGTTCGATAATTTCTTCGACCCGTCCGAAGCGATGCAGTTCGAGCATCAACTCGTCTTGCTTTTTGTGGTCCGCAAACTTTTCATTCGCCTCGCCGTATAGTTTCTCCCACTTTGATTTGCGGTCCAGGAAAACCCGCACGTGCGATATGAACGGTAAATTGAGCGCGAACGTTTTCGTCTGAACCAACGCGTTTTTTATTTTCTCGCTCTTATTCGTGTGCTCGTTTTCCATCTTCCCCTTCTTCTTTCCTTCTTTTTCTTCTTCTTCCTTCTCCTCCTCTTCTTCTTCGTTTCTCGTTCCGGTACTTTTCGTCGCGCTAAATTTAAAAGCCGTCGCTGAGGACGAAGATTCCGTTTCAGAGTTATCCTTTTCTCCTTCATTCACCACGTCTGATCGTTCACTTTCGACCACGACTTCTTCTTCTCGCCGAACGTCTTCGTCGTTCAAAGCTCTCTCGTCTTCATCTCGGTTCGTACTTCGTGCAACGACATCCAATTGTTTCTCAGGACGAGAAGAAGAAGAAGAAGAAGAAGAAGAAGAAGAAGAAGGAACTGGTGAAAAGCGCTGGCATGGATGATACCGCCGCCGTCGCCGACGTATAGATGACGTCGGAGACGCTCCCGTCTTTCCAGATATCATCGATTGGAACGCGACGACGCTACTCATCGCGCGCGTGTTCTTCTTTTCTTGTACTTCTTTTCTCTTCTTTTCTCTAGAAGCTTCCCTTTTCTGCAAGATGATTATTTTGAGGGCAAAAAGAAAAATTCGGACGAAAACAAATCAATTCCACAGACAGAATCCATACAAACAGAAAAAGAAGAGAAGAAAGCAGAGAAGGGTTTGTTTTGCTTACCTTACTCTCTTCCCGTCGTCCTCGTCGTCTTTATTTACGTCGTCGTCGTCTTCTTCTTCTTCTTCTTCTTCTTCTACTACTACTACTACTACTCTCCACCTTCCTCACTTTCTTCTTCAGTTCTTTGTCTTCTTCTTCCATCTCCTCCTCCCCGAGAAGAAGCGCGCGGCTTTTTTCCTTTTCTTGTTGGAAAGAGGCAACCTCTTCTTATTATTATTAGTAGTAAGAAAAAGAAAAAAGATGCCGAGAAGAGATCAGGAAGCGCTACTGTTGCAGAACAGCATCGCCGAAGAAGAGAGCTCCATGGGAACGCAAATACCTCTGGCGAAGTCCACGAGCGTAACGCTCTTCCAACACCACCACCAAGGAGAGGGAGAAAAACAACAACAATTTCTTGGACAAAATTTGGAGGAACGGGACAGTCTGGTTTTAGTCGTCAACGATCACCAAATCGCGGCAGAGAAAGACGGAGATTTGGAAAAACCACTTCGCACGTGCTCGACGCCAGATTGCACCGGCATCCAAAAAAAGATCTTGGTACAAGTCTAAAATCCTCGTCGGAAACGATATGTGCCAGTCGTGCTACAAAAAGGAGAGGTTGGTTCTCAGTAATCGGATTTGCAACGACTGTCAAACGACGCAGACGCACTCGGATTGGTACAGGTCGAAAGTCGTCAAAGGCACGTACTTGTGCGATAAGTGCTACTATGTAGAGTTACTGAAAGTGCAAAATCGAGAATGCAACGACTGTGGATCCTCGAAAACCTCCATCGCGTGGTCGAAAAGTAAGAGATTTCCGGGCAAGTTTGTCTGCCAGCGATGTTATGTTCGAGAAAAATTGGCGCTCACTACAAAAACGTGTTATTTGTGCAAATCTGACAAGACTTCGTCTAAATGGATCAAGTCGAAGGTTATCCTCGGGGCGGATTTATGTGTCAACTGTTACAACAAAGAAAAGTTGTCGCTCTCCAACAAACAGTGCGGCGTGTGCGCCTCGCGAAAGAGTTCGATGGCGGGTTGGTACAAATCCAAGAAAACTCCCGGCGTCGACTTGTGTAACTCGTGTTATAAAGTGGAGCGCAATTCAATGGCTAATAAAGTTTGTAACGATTGCAAAACCACGAAGACCTCGCAATGGGCAAAGTCGAAGACGACCGTCGGCGTGGATTTGTGCTTGAAGTGCTATTCAAAGGAGAGGTCGCTTTTAAAGACACTGACGGCTGCGGCTACCGGACAGACGAACGAGTGATATATCGCCCTGCGTCAAGTCGGCGGGGTTGGGAAAAAGAGATGGTAGAAATACCGATCGAGAAAAAATTGGAATTTTGTAGTGAAAAGAACTCACTACTACATACCAGTATATAATAATAAAGATTGATAATAAAGATTGATAATAATAAAAATAATAATAACATGATGCAAACTATGAAAAGAGGAACGAGAAGGAGGTTTGTTAAACTACGCGGGACTTAGCATGCGTTCAGCTCACGTCTCGTCGCGAGGATGATGAGCGCGAGTTTCGCACAAAGTCACCTGAGCATTCAAAAAATGTAATACAAAATGTTAAAATTACACATGAACTATCGTACAATACACAACTTATTCGTTCATTAATCATTGATCTCTCTTGTACTCTCCAAGGCAGGCGAGGTTTACGTATGATGACAAAAAACTCGAAAACCTGCCTCTTCTTTTTAACTTCATCTGGGGGCGTTCCTCGTCTGAGCTGCTGCTGCTGCTGCTTTCTTTGCTGCTTTCTGCTCTGGAGTTTTTCCTTCTCTTCCCGACCCCTGCCCACCCGCTATGCAGCACCCAAACAATGACTCTTGCAACTGCACGAACCAATCTTTCTCTTCTTCGACGACGGTCCCCTCGTTTGCCGCTGCCGTAGAAGGTCGTTGAATGCGACGCGTTGGCGGCGTGCTCGCTGTAGGCGTGACGTTGTTTTGTGCTAAAATTCTATCAATCATACCGCCGGAGGTGTCGAATGGATTATCCGACGCGAGCTCAAATTCTGGCTCCAACTTATGTTCGTTACCGGCAAAGTCCACGTTCCTCGAAGAAGTCGTCACCGGTGCGTCTTTTGATAAGCCCCACCTTTCGCGATGTTTTCTATTTTCTCGAGCAATCAACGCTTCTTTCTTTCGCTCCTTTGCCGCTTGTAAAAGTTTGTAGTCTTCTTCTGCCGTACTTTTCGAGAGTTCGGCTATTCTTTCGTCTTCCTCTTTCTTCAGTTCCGACTCGATGGCTAACGCTTCTTTTTGGGCGAGTTGAAGCGCTTTTCTCGTGTTATGCTTCCTTGACGTCGAGGAGGCGCCGACAGATCGTCCATCGGTGCGCCTCGAATTCGTTCCAGTGCGTTTACTCGTGTCTCGACTTTGTCTATCGTCCGATAACACGGAAGAGATATCGAGCTCGCTCGCATTTCGTACGCTTCCTCTGTTGTATCTGCTGCTGCCGTGCGCGTTATTATTTTCCACGTCGTCTTCCGGGTCTGAATCGATGGCTAGATCTTCCAACGTCAGCTTTTCGAGCTCTTCTTGCGTCATTTGATTTCCGTTCATCCTTTGTCCGCCTCCATTTCCTCCTCCTCTTTGCGTCGTCGTGGCGTGACTGTACAGCGAGGACTTTTTCGGAGTCCCCACGCTTTTTATTTTCCCCGTTTTCTCGTACGATTCTCGGTCTCTAATTCGCTCTTTAATAACCTCTTCCTCGTACTTCGCGTGCTCGTACTCTTCCTCCGCGGGGTCTACGTGAGAGCGTACGTTATCGTTTACATCCCCTCGGAATGATTGTAACGTCAACGGCGACTCTGGAGAGACATTTTTCGTGCCCTTCCCGGATTCGTCTTTTGCGTGAGCAGCGTGTCGTCGAATTCGATCGAACGCGTGCGTCTTATTATTCCCTTCTCCTTCTTCACCTCCGAAAGCGCCGTCGTCCTGTTCTGCCGCTCTCGAGGCAACGCGATGCGACGACATTGTCGTTCAAATATCTTCTCTACGAAACGATTTGATATACACACGCGCACACAGTAGCGGGACAATTTTCTTGTGCGCGGTTGTCGCGTCAATTACGTCTGAATTCTCTCTCTGTTAATTGTGTGTTGTTTTGTGGCAGATTATCAGAAGAGCAAGAATTTTTTTGTTTTGTGCACATGTGAATTTTGTTGGGTTTTTTGCTTTCTCATCGCTCTCTCCCGTATAATAATCTCGCGCGACGACGACGACGAAGAAGACGACAAAGAGGAAGAAGTAGTTTCTAGAAGAAGAAAAAGAATAAAAGCGCGCGTAAACACACGACGCACTCATCAAAGTAAAGAAAAAGAAGAAGAATATGTTGACAGCACCGGTGTCACAAACTATTGCCTTGATTGGTGGCAAGCCTGCGTCATCATCGCCAGTGCGGAAAAATTCGAGAAAGACTTTGACGCAAACGCGCTGCACCTTAAAGGGAGGACAACAACATAATAATAATAATCAACAACAAAAACAAAAACAAAAAGACGTGGCAAGAAGACGAATGAAGTGTAACACGAATAACGGCTGCAGTAGTAATCTCACTCGACGCGGCTCGTTGTTAAAAATGAACATGGGAAGAATAGATGCCAAGAACGAGTGGTGGCTGAAGGATGCTTCGCCGAATATGATAGATATAAACGGGACGCCGGAACTTTTAGAGGCATTGTGCAATAACCAAGATAAACTGGTCGTCGTGGACGTTTACGCCAAGTGGTGCGGAGCTTGCCGAGCTCTGTATCCGAAGTTGTGCAAAATGGGACGACAGTTTGACGGGAAGATGGTCCTGTTGAAAGTAAACTTTGACGAGAACAAAGACATGTGCAAGACGCTTGGCGTGAAAGTGTTGCCGTATATGATCATGTACAAAGGCAATAAAGGACGCGTGGAAGAGTTTTCCGTCTCTATTTCAAAGATAAAGATGCTCAGAGAAAAGTTAGACATATACACGACGGATATCCCCGGGGAAGACTACTCAAAAGACGAGTGTAATTTAGAAGAGTTTGGCGATTCAGTTTGGGGAGACGTGGACGTGGAGAATGACGCGCCGAAAGACGCCGAAGGAGCGCAAGAAACTCTTCTTCCTAAGGATTAGAGGAAAAAACGAACGATCGAGCGATTGTGCACGTGTAAGGGCGTTGTTCACGCGCGAAGAAGAAGATATCGCGTAAAAAACGAACGTTGTATTGCTATACACTAATTTTCACATCACAAAAACTATCGTATCATCGCGAATGATAACCTTTTTTAGCGAGCAACGCGGTGCCGTAGGAAGCCTCGGTGTATTCACTCGCAACGACATCGATCGTAGAACCAGACGTGTTGTCAATGCTCAAGCAAGAGCTTCTCATTTTACACCACGTCGCATTTGCTGCGCCGCCGCCAGAGGTGTACACTTTCTTCAATTTCTCAGACGCTCCCATCGCGTTTGCGTTATCGTAGCACCTCTTTTCAGCCTTAGCAATCGAGGAGAAAATTTTGCACAAAAAAACGGCGTCGTTCTCGCACGTTTCTCTTTCACTCTCGCATTTTTTCACCGCATCGCTCACTTCTAAGCCAAAATCACCACCGGCGTTACTTTTGAAAAAATCCGCGTCCCGAACACCGAATAGATTCAACTCGAACATGTTTTCCATCTCGATGGTATCGGTCAACGATTGGAGTTCGTCGTTGGTGAAAAAAGCACGCAAAATGTTTCCTCCCGTATTGCACGCACCACCGACCAACCAATATTGGTCTCCAATTTTGTGAGAATAAATACCAACGCTAGCGTCATCTACGCGCGCTTCGCTAATAAGTTTCCAGGCTAACGTGGAACCGAGAGATGTGCACGCGTCGCCGGGCTCATTCGCGCCCGAAGCTATGAAGGCGGCGACTGAATCAGTCGTTCCCGTACAAACGATGCACTCAGGATTCGATAGGAATTCCTTCGCGCGAGGGTTTTGAACGACTCCTATGCGTGCACCAGGAGGTAACATCGTCTTTGGCAGTGCTTCTGCAAAAGGCAAGTCCAACATCCATTGCGGATAGGTTTCGGAGCCCGGATCGAATCCAAGTTTTAAAGAGTTGTTGAAGTCAGATACGCCCATGTTCTCGTGTAATTTATAACTCAGCCAATCCGCGTGATGCAAAAGCTTGTACGAACTCGGTTTTGGATGTTCGTTTGCGAAATAGTGCGCGAGTTTACTTAACGCAGAAGTGCTACTTCTCGTGACGTGGCCGTCTGGCACTCGACAACTCTCCGAGGCGAGATATTGCGCGCCAACTTCAAACTTTTCATTGTACATCATGGCCTTATACAAAGGTTCGCCGCTCTCGGGATGTACAATGATAACAGTACCGGAGGTGCCGTCGATAGCGACGGATACAATGCGCTCTCGCGTTTCTCTAGGAATATTTTCGAGACTCGTCCACAGCGCGTCTTCCCAAATCGCCGTCATCGAAGAAGAAGAAGAAGACGTTTTGTTGTTCGCCTCGCGAGTATCCGTGTATTTCACCGAGGTTTCAAACTTTTGCACGCCGCGCTCGTCGATGAGCGATACGCGACATCCGGATGTTCCAAAATCCATTCCCATGAATAGTTTACCACCGTGTTGTGCTTCTCCCGCACCCGAGGCTGAGAGGCTTGTTTTTCTCGTCGTCGTTGTCATCGTTTTCGTAGTACGGTGGTGTTTACGAAGATGACGAGGTTGACGACGGCGAAGTTGAGTAGCTGTGAAAGAAGAAGAAGAGCGAACGAGAACAACAACAGTCATGTACGCCTTACTGCTTTACTCTAAAAACTGCTCCTCTTTTTGCTCCATCCGCGCGCTCTTTACTTTTTCTCTTCTTTTCTCTGGAGGAGAGAGAGTCGGATGGACAGTTGGTTCGTCTTTTATGCAGTTTGGAAAAAACAGAAAAACAGAAAAAAAACACCGCATAAAATCAAGCGTTATCGGAGCGAAAATCAAAAAGTGTCGCGCGGAGCGGTGCGACTGGACGCGAGTAAACTCTCAAACAGTGCGTGCATACGATACTCATCACTTTTTCGTTCATATTTTCAACCATCGCATTTGCGATGTGGATTTCTTCCGCGATACGACGTCGCGCACACTCGCGAGCGCTGGCTTGGATAAAAACCAACTTTTTCCGTGTCACAAATTTAGAACATTAGAAATTTGTATTGACCGCTCGTTTACTCACCCTCCTTTTTACAACTTTCCATCCAATTGAAACAGTGTCGATGTCGAGCGCCGAGTTTGAGAACTATGTCTTTAGTCGAGGAGGGAATCGCTTGATTCGAACGGTGCTCATCGCATCCAACGGACGTGCGTTCTTCAATTTTCTTTATTTTATTTTTCCTTTTTTTTTCTTCTCTCGTTCTTTCTCTCGTTTCTCTCGTTCTCTCGTTCTCTCGTTCTCTCTCTTTCCTCAAATCACAATCGACGGACGCGTTCATTTTGTGTCAAAGACGCGGTCACTGTGTATTATGATTATTATTTTGACGCAACTGATAACATTTCTTTTTATCTCTCTCTTCTGTGTATAAAATAACAATAACAGTTGGTGCGACGAAAGCAATCAGAAGTTTACGCTCCTGGGCTTACGAGACGTTCAAATCGCACGATGTGTTACATTTGGTTTGCATGGCGACAGAGGACGATTTAAGAGCGAACGCGGAGTATATTCGATTAGCGGACGAATACATCATCGTAGAAGGCGGCTCAAACGTGCATAACTTTGCAAATGTCGATTTGATTGTAAAAATTGCGCGCAGATGTGGCGCCGACGCCGTGTGGCCCGGTTGGGGGCATGCCAGCGAAAATCCAAAGCTTCCGGAAGGATTATCCCATCACAACATAGCCTTTCTTGGCTCGCCGAGTTCAGCCATGGACGCTGTCGGTGATAAGATTTGTGCGAATATTCTAGCTCAATCGTGTGGTGTTGATGTCATCCCCTGGTCCGGATCCGGTTTGACTTTGAACAACGCCGATGATACCGATTGTTCCATACCGGAAGATTTATTAGCAAAAGCTACGGTCAGAGACGTGGAAAAAGCCGAACGCGTAATCAATGAATCGATCGGATATCCGGTCATGATTAAAGCGTCCGAAGGAGGTGGAGGTAAAGGTATTCGAATGGTTCGCAACGATGCAGAACTACGCGCTTCGTTTCAGCAGGTGCAACAGGAAGTGCCGATGAGTCCAATTTTCATTCAGAAATTGTCGCAGAATTCTCGTCACTTGGAAGTACAAATGGTGGCAGATCAGTACGGTCAAGCGATCGCTTTATACGGGCGCGACTGTTCTGTACAGCGACGTCATCAGAAAATTATCGAAGAAGGGCCAATTACTGTCGCTCCGAGGAAACTGTGCGAAGAACTGGAGCGCGGCGCGGTTCGTTTGGCAAAGAAAGTGGGTTACGCCGGCGTAGGCACCGTGGAATATCTATTTAACTGCATTACCGGGGCGTATTCATTTTTAGAGGTCAACCCGAGATTACAAGTGGAGCATCCTGTCACAGAAACTATTACTGGAGTAAATATTCCTGCAGTACAACTGCAAATCGCCATGGGCATTCCGTTGCACAAAATCCCACACATTCGCAGATTTTTTGCGCAAAGCGACGTTATGGGCGTTAGCTCGATTGATTTTGATACCGCGAAACCAATTCAACCGATTGGACACTGCGTAGCTGGGAGAATTACCGCCGAAGATCCAGATAGTGGGTTTAAACCGACATCTGGTGCCATTCACGAGTTACACTTTCGCACCATGCCTGGCGTAAACGGCAATTTTTCGATTGGTTCTGGAGGCGGAGGAGTCCACCAATTCGCCGATTCGCAGTTTGGACACATTTTCGCTCATCGCGAAACGCGAGAAGAAGCTTCAACTGCGCTCGTGCAAACATTATCCGAGTTCTCTGTGCGAGGACAAATCCACTGTAACGTAAAGTACTTGATGACTCTGCTCGAAAAAGATGATTTCAGGGCTAACGTCCACGACACGGCCTGGTTAGACGGCTTGATTGCGATCGGGGACCGAGCACCAGAACTTCCCGACCACGTCGTCATTGCGTGTGGAGCTGTTTTGAAAGCCTCAGCGGAGTCTAAAAAGCTCGAGGAGCAGGTTGCGCAGTGCTTGAGAAGAGGTGTCCCGCCGGAGCTCTGGATGGCAAACTTGAGCGAACACTCTTTCGAGCTCATATACAACGATATTAAATATTCCTTGAAAGTCTGCATGGGAAGTAAATCAAGTTTTTGCATTTACATCAACGACCAAATGCTCGCAGCGGAGTCCTTGCAACTCTTTGACGGAGGTTTGAAAATCATTTTGAATAACCGCTCTCATACTGTGTACCCGGAAGAGTCCAAAGTCGGGATGAAAATCCATATCGACGGATATCCTTGCTTTTTTCCGGAAGATTTCGACGCGACCAAATTGTGCGCGAATACCACAGGAAAACTATTGAAATTTCTCGTTCCGAACGGAGGAAGTTGTAAAGTAAACGAACCGTATTGCGAAATCGAGGTGATGAAGACGGTTATGCCGTTGATATCGACAACTTCTGGTATCGTCAGTCACGTTGCGCAAATAGGCAGCCAACTTGAGCCCGGGGACATTTTGTGCGCAGTAGTGGTCGATGATCCAAGCTCTATGAAGCTCACAAAACCATTCAAAGGTGTTTTTCCGGTATCTAAACCGCGGAAGTTTACGGTGAGCGCGGCTGGATCACACCTGGATAAGTTTTCTAGAAATTCTGCGGCTATGATTCAACTCCTGCAAGGGTATCACTTCGACGGCGATCCATTGCGAGAGTTATTTGAAGTTTTGGGTACGATAGAACTCGTCCTCGAGGATTTCAAAGAGGCACGCGACGCGATCGCGAGTCGATTAGACGAAAAGACGATAAAGGACTTGCATCTCATCGCGTGCGATATTGAAACTTCGCAATCATCTCCGAGCGAATCGGCTCGATATACAAACACCGTAGCATCAGCGGTACAAAACGTTCGTAAAATAATACAAGAGAATGATACTACGTTTGCATCTTTGTCGAAATTCTGCGATCGTCACGAAGGTGGATTGCACTCATCAAAAGCTCGCGTGCTGACTGGATACATGGAAATGTTCTTGGATATTGAAGAGACTTTCTCGAGCTGCGCGAGCTTTGAAGACGCAATTATGCTTCTGAGAGAATCGCATCGCGATGATATTTTTACAGTGACTCAATACGCACACGCGCACGCGAAGTTAGAGCGCAGATCAGAACTGATAGTCACAATATTAGATTATGTTGCCGATAATGGATTTATGGATATCCACGCGTGCCATTCCGCGGTGCATAGATGCATGAACCTCGTTGGTCACAGACATGAGAAGCTATCCCAACGGGCGCGCGAAATTATTGTAAAGAAGCAAGAAGTCTCGAGACAATCCAGACGCGAAAAAATAGCCGCAGAACGATCGCGCGTGCGACGAGAAGAATCGTTCGCATCCTTCACGCAGCTTTCTTTGAACGAGTCTTTCGACACGCCAGGTGGAGGTGGGCATTCGCGCTCCAATTCACGAGGATTACGCAGCGCTGGATCGCTGTATGGAAGCGAAGTTGATTTACAATCCGTAGTTTCAGAAGATGACTCCTCGCTTTCTTACACCGGTGGAGGTGAATCGACGCCGACGAATAATACACCGTCAGGCTCTCAAACGTTCGCTCGAAATGTTGGAAGAATCTATTTGGATAAACAAAATACGCTTTCGCGATTGGAATCTTATGACGATATTTCAGAGATTGAAAACACGCACTTGCAATACAACTGGGACTCACTGTTCGACGGTGTATCTGAAACCGCGCGATTTGATGCCATCGAGGCGTTGTTTTCATCCACTGGAGTGGATTTGAAGAAGATTGCGGGTGCCGACCCGGAACCGTGCCGGACCGAAATGACGGTGACGAGCGTCAAGTTGAACGGTTCAGATTCTATCGTTTTGTTTGCGCCGTCTCTCGGGCAAGCGGTAGCAGCATTACCAGAAGCGTCGGATTTAAGTCCGCGGGAACTTGCTTTTGTCATTTCCTATCCCAGATTAGTTGGCAGAGATGAAAAGGAAGTTCGCGCGGCGGCGGCGGCTTTCGTCACAGGGCAAAACTTGGCGGGCGCATTTACTAGTACAATTACGAAAGTGAGCGTGACGCTTTTGTCATTGGATGCTCGTCCACATCACTTTGCGTTCAAAAGATCTGGCACTGCAGCCTCGGGAGCCGATGGCTTTGATGAGATGTACGCCGCGAATGGTTTTTGGCCGCACGTAGCTTCTCACATGGAAGTCGATCGACTCGATCCTTTCGAGAAGATTGAATGCGTCGGAAAATTGAATTCCAGAACTCGGCAGCGTAATCCGAACTTTGTCACGCCTTCGGATTACTCCATCGGTGTTTTTCTCGCCGAAGAGACTCCAAAGAAGCCTGGACACAAGCAGCCGCAAAGAGATCGTCGCGTCTTCTTACGGGCGGCGGTGTACGATAAAGACTTACTTCTCGTAAATTTCTCACCGAACCCCACCCCCCGGCCGTCGAGGACATCTTATTCAGATTCCGGCATTTCAGCAGAAGAAACACCGTTTTTACCACCAGAAGATTCGGTTTTGGCAGATGTTTTAGGATCACTGGAGCTAGCCGTCGGTTCGCACAGAACGGCGTGGAATCACGTGTTTATCCATCTCGTCGGCGCCGACGACAAGTTAGATTTACCACACGTAGAAAGTGCCATCGATTCCTTCGTTAACTTAGCATTCGCGGATTTGAAGAGATTAAAAGTAGTGTGCGTAGAAGTGCGCGTCGGTGATTCTGGATCTGTCGTTGCTCTGAACACCTCCGGATTAAAGTTCAAGATTCAAACCTCCCTCGATCGGGGTGTACCGGAAGCGCATCCGCTCCTAAACGTTACGCAACGCAAAAGAATGGTTGCTCAAAACTTATCATCAACGTACGTGTATGACTTCCCGGAGATTTTTGCAAACGTGCTCCACGAAGAAGGTGGCTGTATCTCGTCAATTGTTGAACTCGCGCTTCAAGGCGGCTCTTACTCAGGCGGCGTATTGGGCAATAATGGTCCGACGTCACCGCGATCGTCGATTGGCTCGATTTTAGAAATCTTGCCCGGTCAGAAACGAAAGCTTGTGCCAGCGAACCGCCCTGCCGGTCATAACGATTGCGGCATGGTTTGCTGGAAGCTCACGTTAAATACGAAGGAGTATCCCGATGGAAGAGATATTATATTAGTGTCAAATGATATAACGCACATGTCGGGCTCGCTTTCGCCGCCGGAAGACGCCGTGTACAGAGCCGCCATGGACTTGGCAGTTGAGTTGGCTATACCTTGTGTCTACGTCTCGGCAAATTCTGGTGCACGCATTGGCCTCGACGAAGCCGTGAAAGCTGCATTTCAAGTGTGTTGGATAGACGAGAAAGATCCGCGCAAAGGATTCAAGTACATTTACCTCTCCGAAGATGATTACGAGATGCTCGGTGCAAATGGACGCGTGAAAGGAACGCGGTTACTCGAGAACAACGAAGTTCGCTACGCGCTTACGGATATTTGCGGTGGACAAGGTGTCGAGTGCCTTCAAGGTTCTGGCGAAATAGCTTCCGCGACCTCTCGCGCATACCAATCTACCGTAACTATTGCATACGTTACCGCGCGCTCGGTAGGCATTGGCGCGTATTGCTCGCGATTATGCCAACGCGTCGTGCAACACCAAGAGGCACCGCTCATCTTAACTGGAGCGAGCGCTCTGAACAAAGTTTTAGGACGAGATGTATACACTTCAAACGCGCAAATTGGGGGCCCAAAAGTGATGGGTTCGAACGGCGTTTCTCATATGGTTGTTCCAGATGACGTTCAGGGCGTAAAAGCCGTGTTAAATTGGCTATCGTACGTTCCGGCGAGTATTGGCGGAGCACTTTCTTACTATCTCGATAACGACGCGGATGCTTTCGAAAGTGGCGGTGACTCTATCCACAGAACTTTGAGGTTTGATCCGGCAGCTACCAAGTCGCCGTACGATCCGCGCGAGATTTTGCGCGATTTTTTCGATACGAACTCGTTCACGGAAGTCATGCAAGATTGGGGTAGAACTGTCGTCACAGGACGCGCGAGATTGGGAGGATTACCCATAGGGTGCGTGGCGGTTGAAACGAGAATGGTGAACAAGACGATACCGGCTGACCCGGCGTTTCCTGGCGCTCAAATTGGCGAAGAGACCCAAGCTGGGCAGGTGTGGTTCCCGGATTCCGCGTTCAAAACCGCGCAAGCGATTGGAGATATGAACCGAGAAGGATTGCCGCTGATTATATTTGCAAATTGGAGAGGATTTGCGGGAGGCCTGCGCGACATGTACGGAGAGGTTTTGAAATACGGCGCGTGCATTGTCGACGCGCTGCGCGAGTTCAAGCAGCCGATATTCGTTTACATTCCTCGAGGCGGCGAGTTGCGCGGCGGCGCCTGGGTAGTAATTGATTCATCCATCAACCCCGAACAAATGGAGTTCTACGCGAGCGATGGCGCCAAGGGGGGCGTTTTGGAACCGGAAGGTATCGTCGATATTAAGTTTCGAAAAGACGATTTGGTAAAGACGATGCGTCGAACGGTGAAAAGCTTAGAACACAACAGTCATCTCCAGAAACAGCTCACGCCGACGATGAAACAACTCGCCGTTCATTTCGCTGCTTTACACGATACTCCGGGCGTCATGCTTCACAAGAGGGCAATCAAAGCAGTCGTTGAATGGGAAACGAGTCGGGAATTTTTCTCTTTGCGACTGCGTCGACGCGTCTGTGAAGAGCGCATAAAGAAGTATCTTCGCGAAAGTGCGAAGAGAGACATCGCGCCCGAGGAAATGCGAAGTTACCTCTCCGAACTCGAACACGTCATCGATGGCATTGTTGATGCCAAGAGCGGCTCAGTCGAACCAGAAAAAGTCACCTCGGTGATTGAATTCGCGATGCAGTTGTAATAGATATATTGAAAAGTGAAAATAAGCCACGATACTATATTATTCATTGCTCCCTTCTTCTTTATCTTCTTCTATCGCGTTCGATGACGCACCACTATCGCTTTCTACTAAATCATCCATCTCCACAACCATCGTCATTCCAGGACTGAACATTACGAATGCAACTACCGATGAAAGAGCAAATAAAACTGAATACACCGCATGACGGCGCATTTTCTTCTCCTCCGGCGAGAGTTTCCTCTTTTCCTCTTTTTCTACCCACCCTTGTTGTTTCTTCCGTCTTGCTCCGTCGCGCCAAGTCGTCGGATCAATATTCTTCCCATCTACATTCGTTCCGTCATCTTCTCCCGCATTCAAAGGTTTTCGAGCTTGAACGTATTTCTTCACGTTCTCAACATAGGCGATGCATTTTGGGTACGCTTTGAGCTCGCCTCGAAGACTTTCCGTCGCGTTTGAAAATACGACGTAATACAACACTGAAAACAAATCCGCATCGCAGTTTGTAGGAGTGTTCGAACCCAGCGCGAACAACTTGTCGCTTCCGTTAGTATCGTCCGGCAACATCGTTTCTATGACGTCGAACGCTTGACTCGCAATCACTCGCGCTTTAATCTCGTCGCACGTCGGCGCACCTCTCTTCTCTCTCCATTTGTTCGGGACGATTCGATTGAGCGGGAAAGGATACTTACTCCCATACATAGGTCGCGTTTTCTCTATAAAAGTACCCTCGTGCGTCCAAGTGAAATATTCGCACGCTTCCTTGAGAATGCCGTTTGCTATTGAAGAGAAGCACACATCTCGTGCTCTATCTGTCTCAGAGAGCCCTTCGTTGAGATTCTGACATTCGTGTTTCAGATGGTGCAATATGCGGTACGTGGCAACTTTTGAATCGTTTTTGATTTCATCCCCCAAACCACCAACGACGGTATACTCTCTGTTGCCAGCTTCCAAACACGGCAGTACCGAGGATGGCGAAGATGACGGCGTGGGACAGACCTCCGTCTCGTGCGGAATGCCGGCGAGTCGCAAGAAGGTTTCTACTTTTAAGCACTCCAAGTCGAAGGAGAGGTCTGACGTAGAAGGATTAGAAGAAGGAGGAGATGCCCATTTATGTAAGACAACAACGCTCATTTCATTACCGGCCATGTTTTTGGTATGTGTTTTTATGACGTGCTGCGAGTTTGAGGAGGAGAAAGAGCATCTTCACAAAAAAAGCAGTTTTCTTTCGCAGTTGTTTTTACTTGTGTTTCGATTGAGAAGAGATGTATACCTGTTGTGCGCATCACTCGTTCCGCGCGGCTCCTCGCTTTCTGCCGCCGCGCGTAAATAAGAGCAACGCTAAACGCAGAAACAAAGGGAGAAGAATATCGACGACGGCAAAGTTTGGTGAACCGAGAAACTTTGACGAAGACGGCGTCGGCGGCGGCGACGGCGACAGGGATTTTTATAACAACAACAACAGGCGCCAACAACATCAAAACAATTCTTCTTGGAGAGAAGATGGACGACGAACAATGAGGGGAGGAGACAGAGGAGCGCGAGAATTCGATGGCAGACGCAATGGGGACAGAGATTTCAGGAGAGATGACTTCGACAGAGGACGCGGAAGCGCGCGATTCGGAGGAGGAGGACGAGGAGGAGGACGCAGAGGAGGAAGAATCGGCGGCCGGGGAAGAGGTCGTTACGGGGAAGGACAACGAAGAGATAGAAATGAAAATTTTAGCAGCAATAACAGAAGCAACTCGAGGGAAGGAAATATAAACCCATTCAAAGTTATGGTAGGCAACCTCTCCTACAGCACGACAGACGAGAGCTTAGGTCGAGCTATGGAACGTTTTGGCTACGTCGCAAACGCTCGCGTCGTCTTGGACAGAGAAACCGGCCAATCGAGAGGCTTTGGTTTCGTAACTTTTGAAGACGAGACATCCTGCGCGGAATGCGTAGAAATTGGACCAGGGATGCGAATAGACGACCGCGAAGTTAAAGTAGAAGCGTCAATTGACAAGAATTACGTCCCAACACCTTCGTTTTCAAGCGCTACCAATTCTCAGCGCAGGTATAACAATTTTGACGGCGACGACGACGACGACGACGACGAAGAAGAAGATGACAAGAATCATGCACACAACGACAGGTTCTCGGCACCCGCGATGATGCGTGTTCTCGATCGACCGTCGCCTTCGTTCCTCAATAGTGCTCGAGAAACGAGAAACCGAGGAGGTTTTGCCGCCGATGACGCCGACGACGCCGACGAAGAAAGGTCCGCCAATACCAACGCAATGTCCGAGGATGAATTTGAAGATTGGGTGCTAGAAGGATTAGAAGACGATCTTGTAGACTCAAGGCGACAAAATAGATCAGATAATGGGCCGTACGGTGACCAAAACGATGAGGCGCGAGAATATGTGCCCACATTACTCGCTAAATACGTCGAAGATGATTTTGAGCCAGAAATGTTTGTTCGAGAGCCGGACGACCCGGATGAGTATTTTTTCTACTCCGGTGCAAAGTTCAAAGATATTGGAGCTTCAGAATTGATCGTCAATGCTCTCGAAAGCCGCATGAACATTTCACGTCCTTCACACATACAAGCGCAAAGTTTCAAGATACTCCTTCACGATCATAGTGACTCCTACGATGAGGAGAGCTCTGTGGCAAATGACGATGAAGGTGCGAATCATGTTCTACTCGCCGACCAAGCAGGGAGTGGTAAAACGTTGAGCTACTTATTACCACTTCTTCAAAGGTTAGAGCGGCTCGAACGAGATTCTGGAATGAGTGTTTCGAAGCGTCCACGTGCGCTCGTTTTAGTTCCAACTTCGGAATTGGCGAGACAAGTAACTGAAGTTGTCAAAGAACTTTCGAAAGGTGGCGTCCGAACGAGATCGATGATTGCGACTGGTGGTGCTTCTGATAGAACAAAAATTAACCGCGCAGAACAATCAACTCGCGATTTGACCGCGAAGTTTACGTTGACGCAAACAAAAACTTTAAAGAGTGGCGTTGACATCGTAATTGGAACTCCAGGACGCATTCGGTACTTGTGTGAAACGGGTAGAATGGAGTTGGATGATTTAGATAGCATTATTTTGGATGAATGCGATGTACTACTGGGAGATGCGTTTGAATTCGCGTCTCAAATCAAACCGATTAAAGATCTTGCCAATCCAACAAGTACGCGATTCGTGTTGGTAACGGCAACGATTCCCGATCAAGTCTTGCGCGAACTTAAGCAGTTCTTTTACCCGCAAGATATTCGCGTTATTCAGGGACCAGGATTACATCGCCCGTCTGCCGGTACGCTAGAGCGGCTCGTCGACTGCTCTGGTGGTGACGTCTCGGACGAACAAAGCGGGTTTTATCGTAAATATGCCGCGCTCATGAAAATTTTGAGGGACGACATACTCCCGTCTACCGCTGGAACTACTGCTAAAACGAGCAAGAAGAAATCGGCGTCGCGAACGTTACTGTTTTGCAATAAGATTGAAACCTGCCGTAAGTTGGAAAATCTACTCATCCGAAGCGACCCAGACGGTGCCAGTTACAAAGTGCTACCCTATCACGCCGCGTTGAGCCGCGAGAAAAGGGACGAGAATCTACGCAAATTTCTCGGGCGAAGAAGTTCGAGCGAAAAACAGCGAGGCGAGTTTACCGTCGACGACGACGACTCAACGCCGCAATTATTAATTTGTACAGACAGAGCTTCTCGAGGATTAGACGGTAAAAAAATTAAGCACGTGGTATTGTTTGATTTCCCGCGCGATCCATCAGAGTACGTCAGGCGCGTTGGAAGAACTGCTCGCGGCGCGTTGGGAACTGGGACAGTGACGGCACTCGTAATAGGGAGACAATTAAAGTTGGCCAGAGAAATCATGCGACGAAACTCCAGAGGCGATCCGGTTGAAGGTACGCCTACTACGACATGAACGAGTGAATATCCGTCACAGGGACTGATGATATCCGGAGAGTGTTCGAGCGTTTCATGTACATAATAATTCGAATACAAGTTTGTTTTTCTTAAAAATCCCTCTCTGGTACTCTTTTATTATGTGAGTGGTTTCAGCATATTGAATCCATAATCCATCCTCGTTTCATCGAAACGTTTTTTTTTCGTTTTGATTTTTATTTCTTGGTCCACATCCAATACGGATTCATGCACCCTTCTTTGCACACGGGCATGCAGTTACACACGGCTTTATACGCCAGATTGCGATAAACGGCGTCTCCGGCGCCATCGTTCATATTTTTGCGCATGTGATACTCCCTACGCGATGAAAAAGGAGAAGAGAATTTGAGAATGAGTGAAGAAAATATGGAATTGCCCTTTTGCATTTGACAGCAGGGAAAAAAGGAAAAAGAAAAGCGCGCGCACCAGTGGTCTTCCTTGATTTCTTCGTCAGCCGCGGCTTCAAAAATGTCGGGTCCTTGGTTGTATTCTTCGTCGTCGCTTTCGCTTTCTGAGTCGGACGTCATGGCGAATTGGATTTTGATGTATCGATTATTTGTGTAATAATAATAATTCTGAAGAATAGAAAAAAAACGCTTGCTTTGTGTTTTTTCCCTTCGCTGATGAGATCAAAAATCTCTTTCTCAAAACAAAAACACACTTCAAAAGTTCGCGCGCGTTTAAAGTCTTCACACAGCATCGTCGTTATCATCATCGTCCTCTTTATATTGCTCCTCTGATACGGCACTTTTTATTTTCAAATCAAAAAAATGATTGGTTATGATGATACAAACGATCGTCGAGTGGGGCTCCCTAGAGGTCCGGAAGTGTTTGGAGCAACGGAAATAGATGACGAACGAGATCAGTTAAAGAATAAGATTTTGGAGTTTGAGAAGCGAATAGACAAAAACAATAAAGAACACGTTGATATGCTGGAAAAAATGCGGTTGGAAACGAGAGAACTCGAACGCTTGAGAGGCGTTTGGTCAGAGAGGGGATTACCGGGTGTCTCTCGCGATTGGAACGTTCAAGAGGCAAAAACCAAGACAGAACCACCTCACATGCGGTTGGAATATAGAGAGTACATCGATTACAAAGAAGTTGAAAGGAAACGCGAGAGTAGTGGGCCAGATCGGCATTTGGTTACAAAAATGACGAAACGCGAAGGCGTAGACGATGTTCTTGCCAGAGCTTTACCGTCGACTGTATCAAAGTCTCATGGCGATTCTTCTTCTTCCCCTTCTTCTGCGCTGAAATCAAAATCGAAAAAATAATAGTAAACGAAAACACCGGCCGCGCCTCTTTCGACTCTTAATATACTAATATAAATACAATTAATTTTACTCAACTATTTGAAAAATCTCCCGTGCTAGCTCTATATGAAATTGCGGGTTTGACGTTTGCGTTATAGCGCCGCACAACGTTGCCAATAGAGATACTGAAAGAGTCGCGTAAAGCAACTGGAATTCAGACTCCTCGATTTCTCGGTTCACTTCTCCTCTATGACACAAAACATAAAATCTAAAAGCAAATATAAATGCGAATGTTGTTGGTAAGCGAATCAGTAAAGGTGGAGTTGCAGCTAAATTGAGCAAATTGGCGTGCAAACTAAACGCATCACCAAAGGCCTGCGCTGGCGCGTATAATAGCATCGTCAAGCAGACTTTTTCTAGAGCTTTCATCGTCGGCGTCTTTGGTCCCTTCTCGACGACTGGATAGTCATCCTCTAACAGTTCGTACGCACCTAGCATTGCAGAAAATCCAATCCAGGTAAAATTCCACGCCGTGGCTGAAATCATAGAAGCAATGCTATTTGGTGTGGGTGATTCGATAGGTGCCAGCCAGCCAGGAAAGTCGGGAGAGATGGATACTTGAACAGCTCGTGATATCAGCTCCAGAATCCATAAAAGACTCATCTCGCCAAGAATCAACTGAACATCAGTCACGCGTATATCCAATCTAATGTCGTCGTTGTTGGTGATGGTGTTTTTGTTTTTGCTGTTTTTGTTTGTTGTTGTTTTCGTTCGTTCGTCGTTCTCTTCATTATTACCGCTGCACCTGAGTAACTGTCTCGTCGCACACGTTTTCATTTTCTTTAGCTTTCTCGCAGCGCGAAAAGAAGAAGAAAAAGAAGAAGAAGAAAAAGAACAGTAGCGACAGGTCTGACTTTGCAACGCTTTCAACGGCGACATCATCGTCATCGTCATCGTCATCATTTTTTTCGTGCGTTCTCCACCGCTAATATTAACAACACCACTTTCATCATCATCTTTTATGAAGACGAAGGACGAGAAGTAAAATTTCTCCTGCATGCTTGTTGTTTGTTTTTTTTCCTTCTTCCTCCTCTTTCTGTCTGTACGTACTTCCCGCACACAAAAAGTCACACACGATGTCAGTCACAGACGATGCGACGATGATGGATGCGTCGGAGAAAGAAGGACTTCAACATCATTCATCGCCTTCTTCCTCATCCCTACCCTCGACTGAAGTCTTTAATTACGTCGTCACCGCGCATAAACCGACGGCTGTATCCTATTCATGCGTGGGACATTTCACGCATTTGGAGAGACAAAATTTGATAGTTGCACGATCCAATCGGATTGAGATTTACCTCTTGACCGAAGAAGGATTAGAACCAGTTCTGGAGACGACGGTTTATGGACGCATCGCTATGCTTAAGCTGTGCGAAGGAAGAAAAAATGGTGACAGAGAAAACATACCAGGTCGTCTCGTCGTCGTTACGGAAGACCGATACTCGCTCGCCGTTTTGTCGTACGATGCGGCAACCAACACGCTTCGAACGGTTTCGAGTGGCGATGTTTCCGATTTGACTGGACGACCAGTCGAACACGGCATGCTCGGCGATATCGATCGAAATGCCAGGGTTATCGCTTTACACATTTACGATGGTTTAATAAAATTTATTCCGTTCGATGAGAACGGAAACTTGTTACAAGCGTTCAACGCCAACCTGAACGAACTCAAAGTTTTGGATTTCGTTTTTCTTCCGTCGACGTCATCGTCGACATCTGGGATCGCAATAGACGCGAGTGAATACGGTAATAATAATAATAATAATAACGGCAACGCATCGGACATGAATATAACATCGTCGAACGTTTCGAGCTTGACGAGGAGTATCAATCGGGAAAACGCTGGGGGCGGCGGTTTGAGTTCAATGCCAGTCATAGCGGTTTTACATAAAGACGTGAAGGACGAACGGCACGTCTCGACTTATCGCGTAAACTTACGTGATAGAGATTTAGAACCAGGTCCATTTGAACAGCGCGAAGTTGAAATAGGCTCAAAGAAACTGCTTGCTTTATCCTCTCCCATTGGAGGTTGCGTGGTCGTTGGCGAAGAAACGATTGCGTATTTAAATGAACCCGCGGGAACGATGGATGACCACGAAAACAACAACAACAAGAATAACAACACCGCAACGAAGAATGCTACAAGTACGTTGAGCAATAATGCAAACAGTAATGTCATGTTTCGCGGCGAGAACAAGTCGTCTACGTCGGCTTTAGTACGAGCTATTACTACTCCAGATTTGCTCATGTTTTCTTCAGCGTGTCTGATTCCTTCGGACGAGAATGTTTCGAACCAGCTCGTCGATAGATTTCTAATCGCGGACGAAGACGGCGATTTGTACCTGTTGATGCTGAGCAAAGGCACGACATCGACGATGAGCACTTCCATTGTTTCGAAGTTGACGATAGAAAGGTTAGGTAAAACGTCCTCGGCATCTGCAATGAGTTATCTCGACAACAGTGTGGTTTTCATTGGAAGCGCGTATGGAGATTCCCAAATAATTAAACTGCACACGGAACAAGTCAATACCATGATGTCAGCTTCGAACGAACTACCAAGCTACGTCGAAGTTTTGGAGGAGTTTACCAATCTTGGTCCTATCGTAGACTTTTGCGTCATGGATTTAGAGCGTCACGGTCAAGGTCAACTCGTCACGTGTTCGGGGGTAGGCACGAGCGGATCTTTACGCGTTATTCGGAATGGAATCGGAATCCGAGAACAGGCTCAGATTTCACTCTCAGGGATTAAAGGTCTCTACTCGTGCAAGCGGGACGAAACGATGCCTTTGGATTCCTATTTGATTGTGTCGTTCATCGCGGAAACGCGGATATTAGCAATAAACGATAACGACGAGTTGGAAGAGGCAGTGTTCCCAGGATTTGACGCATCTTCCCAAACGATTGAATGTGCAAATATTTCTGGAAATGTGATCTGTCAAGTCACAAGTAAAGGCGTTTACGTTTGCGATGCTTCGTCGGGAGAACTTGTCGCTTCATGGGTGCCGTCTGACGAGAGTCCTATAACTGCCAGTTCAGCGTCAGAGAATACCATAGCCGTCGCCACTGTCGGTGGTAATCTTCATTACCTTTCTTTTCAAGGTGGGAAGATTTCAGAGACTGGAAAAATGACTTTCGATGCTGAAATATCTTGCATCGATAAAACGCAGTGCGGCGATCGTAACGTCTGTGCGGTTGGATTGTGGAGCACGAAGGTTTTGCTGGTCGAATTAGGATCGGGGATGAAAGTCTGTCACACAGAAAATTTATCTCTCGATGTCGTTCCAAGGTCGACGTTATTTTGCTTCTTCGAAGATACAATCTATTTACTCACCGGTCTCGGTGACGGGCACTTAATAACAAACGTCGTCGATTCTTCGAGCTCAGCCGGAGGATTTGCGTTGAGTGATCGAAAATCTGTTTCCCTTGGCACGCAACCGGTCACTCTGAAATTATTCAAGTCTCAGCATTCAATGCATGTCTTCGCGGGATCGGATCGGCCGACGATTATATATTCCAACAGTAAGAAGCTCGTCTACTCAAACGTGAACTTGAACGAGGTTTTGCACGTGGCACCGTTTAATTGTGACGCTTTTCCGGATGCGCTAGCTTTAGCCAGCGGCGAACATTTGACGATTGGTGCCGTCGATGATATTCAGAAATTGCACATTCGTACGGTTCCGCTGCGCGAACAACCTCGTAGAATTGCGCATCAACCGGAAACAAAAACTTTAGCGGTGCTTACCATGAAAGAGAGCGATGTTCCTGGGCAAGAAGAAGAGTTTTTCGTGCGATTATTCGACGATAAAACTTTTGAAACTTTGGCAAAATATCCCCTCGAACCGAACGAGAACGATGCAAGTATTATTTCGTGTTCTTTCGACGGGGACGACGATATATATTTCGTTGTCGGAACGGCTTTTGCGGACCCTCATTCGGAGCCTGAATCTTCTCGAGGACGCATACTAGTTTTCAAAGTTTCGAACACATCGTCGAGTGGCGGTGGAAACGCTGTTGTCAACGGGAATGACCACGGCGACGGCCGCGCTTCCGCGTCCTCGTCTGTGCTTCAAAAGAGTCTCACGCTCGTCTGTGAAAAAGAAACCCGGGGTGCGGTGTACAATTTGAATGCCTTTTGCGGTAAGCTACTCGCCGGTATCAATTCTCTGGTGAAATTATTCAACTGGGGCGTTTCCAAAGAAAATAAACGCGAGTTAGTGCACGAGTGTTCTCACATGGGACACATCATCGCACTCAAGGTTGAAACGAAAGATAATTTGATCGTCGTTGGTGATTTGATGAAGTCGATAACGCTGCTGCAGTATCAGCGAGAATCCGGCAGGATTGAAGAAGTCGCCCACGATTTTAGCTCGAATTGGATGACGGCGGTCGAAATTTTAGACGATAACACATATCTCGGAGCTGAATCTAGTTACAACTTGTTTACCGTTCAGCGGAACGCGGACGCAGACACAGAAGATAAACGCGGGACGCTAGAGCTTTGCGGCGCCTTCCACTTGGGAGATTCCGTGAATAGATTCAGACGCGGTAGTCTGGTCATGCGCATGCCAGATCTAAGCGACGATACGAGCTCCTTGTCTGAAATCTCCACTTGGCTATTTGGCACGATCTCTGGTGGTTTAGGCGTCGTTGCGACTTTACCGAAACGCGATTTCATGTTACTTAACAAAATTCAAGAAGCCATGCAAAAGGTAGTTACCGGAGTGGGAAACTTTAGTCACTCTGACTTCAGAAGTTTTCACAACGTGCAGCGAAGCGTAGAGATGCGAAACTTCATCGACGGTGATTTGGTCGAAATCTTCTTAGATCTATCCAAAGAAGACCAAGTCGCGGTGTCTGAACTGTCTGGAGTTTCGAATTCCGAGGACTTGGTAAAGAAGATTGAAGAAATTTCTCGTCTCACGCACTAAAGAAGAGGAAGACGAAGTAGAAAAGTACTGTACTCATTTGTAAAAAGAATTCAATAAAAACACAAGCTACTACTTCGCCATCCAATAAATTAAGACTAATGCCGAGCATATGGCACACACGGCGCTGAGAACAATCGCATCCTTGTTCTTTTTTCTCTTGATAGCTACAAGTAAATTGTTCACCACCGGGAATTTACTCCCCGCCGTGGCGAGCGCGCTAATCGTGTTATTGAAAATTCCTCTCTGCTCGTACAACGCGCTCGCCGTATTTTGTGCAACGCCAATCGCATCGTCTACTGCGATTGATGAGCTCAAGATTGAGTTTCTCTCTCGCATTGCTGCGGAAGAGTTACTCTCATCCCCTCCTCCTAAAGCGCCGTTACTTCCCCGGTGTCTTCCCTGTAACAACGAAGCGTGTTCTCGCTCTTGCTCTATGTAATCTTTCATTCGTCTGAACTCGTGATTGAACTCTTTCGCAACGTCTCTATGTCTCGCTAACGTGTGCGTTCGAGTATCCGAAGAAGCGTTCGCTCCGCTATGAATGGATGATGCCAAAGCTCTGGTCACGTCTGACAAACGCGTTAACAACGCCTCGATCTCTCCTTCTTTCGATGCGATGACATCAAAGTTTCCCTCAATTTTGTTCGTCGCCGTGTTGGGGTACTGATTATACCCACCACTACCACTCATACCGCCACCGCTAGACGTCGACGTTGTCGCGTTGTTGGTACCAACCCCGGCAAGTTTTGAAAGCGAAGCGAGGTTCGCATCAATTTCATTCTCCAATTTCCTCGCCTCTTTTCTCAACTCTTCCCACGCCGTCGAAGGAACTTTCATCTGTCCGTCGCGATACAAATGTTGTTGTTGCTGCTGTTGTTGTTGTTCTTTTGCTTCTTTTTCTTTCTCTCCTCCGATTCCTCGAAAATGCTGATTTTGCATGTATGCACTTTCTCGGACGAAGAACACACTTTGCGCGTGCAATAATTGTGCAGGTCGGTTTGAGAAACTTTTTGGCAAAAAGGAAGAAAATTTAGAAAAAGAAGAAGAAAAAGAACACGAAGACGAGGACGAAGAAGAAGGAGAAAAAGTGTGTTCGGATGCGAGGGAAAGAACGAGAGGAAAATAAGGGAAATAATGGAAGGCGAGGAGTTTGAGCATCGCGACATTCAAGCAAATACCAAAAGATAAAATTTACACTCTACTATTAGCTTCGCGATCCTCTCTATTTTTTGTTTCTTTCGAATGTTTACGTCAAAATGCTTTAATTAAAGAATGAACAAGAAATTTACATTTAATGCATCATTCCGCTTAGGCGATGACCATCTTGATGGCGTGGATCGTGGCGTTGTCGACCTTGATGTCGTTCTTCTTGTACGGGAAGTCAGCCGGGACGATCTTCTTGCCAGTGATGGTTTCGAATTCCTTGCCCGCAGCCATGTCCGCCTTGGTAACCGTGCCCTTAACGACGTGGTTCTTGCAGATGTCACCCAAGCCATCCATCTTCACAAATTCCATTCTGGTAACACCCTTGGACTTGATGAAGTCCCCGAAGGCATCGTCATCGGCGGCGAAGACCGTGATCGGGCCTTCTTGCGTGAAGACGTCTTCCTCGCCGGCGGCGGAGATGGCGGAACCCATCATGGAGTAAGACGCGGCCTTGCAGATCATACCTAGATAAGAGAGTAACAATTAGTACTAATTTTTACGATTATTATAATAAAGTCCGTACCGAAGGCATCGTTGTTGAAGGATCGGCCCCCTTCTTCACCACCTGTTGTTGTTATAGTTTTGTAAAGAGATTTTTGTGGTCAGTGGATTTGACACCTTAAATATTGATATCTTTTTTCGGAGAGGAGAAAGAGGACGATCCCGAGAGCTCTCTCTCTTCTTCCCTCCTTCTTAAAGGTTGTGCGCTCTCTTTGGATATCAAAGACAGGGCAGAACCAAAGAAGAAGTCAAAGAAGAAGAAGAAGACAAAGAAGGAGAAGATCCAACACGCTTTCGAATCCTTCTTCAATCGAAGGAAGCAGACGATCTCTCCTTTTCTTCACGCGCGGGAAAAAAACAGATAAAATCCATCTCTCTCTTCTTCTTTATCCATCGAGAGACAAAATTTGTGGATTAGTTCTCTTCTTCCTTGAAAAATTGTTCTCTCCTCTAAAGCGTACCTTTGCCGTGGGCAATCTTCGCCGAGACGACGGTGGATCGTTGTTGCTTGTTGGCGACAACTTTGGAGACGACCTTGGCGCCGGCGATTTGGGATTGTAAAGCGAACATTGTGTGTGTGTGTGTGTGTGTTTGTATGCGTTAAAAAGTGAAGCTTGAGATGGGTGAGGTGGAGGAAAGTTCCACGTCACTCAACTCAAAAAGCTCCGACCCAAACTCCTTTTCCCTCCCAAAATTTTTCCGTCTCTTCATCTCAACAACAGAAAGAGACCAAGAACTCTTCTTCGTTCAGTCTCTCGTCAAAAAAAAGTAAAAGAGCAGAAGAAAGAAAGAGGAAGAAAGTGTGTTTGTTTGTTTTGTTTGTTTGTTGTCTCCCACCACCACCGTCACCTTCACCACCACCAACACCTTACCACCGGAACCAAACGCTATTCTAACCTAACAGCAAATACATGGCGGCAACGTCGCATTTTCGCACGCCTTTCAATGGCTACAGCGTTAAATTCTCGCCGTTCTTTGCCGATCGCATAGCGGTATCTGCGTCGCAAAACTTTGGCATCGTCGGGAACGGCCATCAGTACGTTTTGAGAAGAGAGTTGAACGCGCTCAATAACAACAACAACACGAATAACAACAACAACAATTTTCCTCACTCTGGACCGGCGACGCTTCCGCTAGTAGAGGAGGCGAGATTTGAAACCGCAGATGGGATATTCGATTGCGCGTGGTCGGAAGAATCGGAGAACGTGTTAGTCTCCGCCTCTGGCGATGGGTCCGCAAAACTCTGGGACGTATCTCGCCCACCGTTTCAAAATCCTTTGCGTTCGTTCAACGAACACGAGGCGGAAATTTATACCGTTTCTTGGAACCCGACGAGAAAAGACGTGTTTTTAACCGCGAGTTGGGACGATACTATTAAGCTTTGGAATCCGAGAGAGAATGCGCACACGCACGGCTCGTTGAAAACATTTAGAGAACACACGTATTGCGTGTACGCCGCGGAGTGGTCGCCGCACCACGCGGACGTTTTCGCCTCTGTTTCCGGTGATTGTACACTAAAAATTTGGGACTGCAGGAAAAATCACTCGACGCTATCCATACCCGCGCATGATTTTGAAGTTTTGTGCGTGGATTGGAATAAATATAACGATTGCGTCGTCGCAACGGGATCGGTCGATCGAACGGTGAAACTGTGGGACATTCGAAATCCAAAGAAGGAACTTTCTGTTTTGAGAGGTCACGGTTACGCCGTGAGACGAGTAAAAATGGATCCATTCGACGAAGATATATGTTACACCGCGAGTTACGATATGACTGTAGCAATGTGGAATTGGAAAATTAGCAACACAACTAGCATTAGTAATACTTTAGGATTAGGAGAAGGAGGAGAAAGAGGCGTTCAGCCTTCGCCGCTTTTGCGGCAGTGGCGCCACCACACCGAATTTGCGGTTGGTTTAGACGTGAGTGTTTTGAATAGAGGAGAGTTAGCGAGCTGCGGTTGGGATTCATCCGTTCAAGTGTTTAGCAATCACGGACCGGATCCGCTTCCCATTCTTTAAAGATGTTTACGTAGATACTTAAGTACTGGTTTTTAATTAATTATATTAAAAGAATGATTTGAACGATGAACAATTTTTTAGCTGGAGAAGTTTGACTCTCCCGGACACTTGCACCCAGATTGTTGAATGATGGCATTGGCGGCGTAGTTACCACCCTTGCAGCAATCCGCTAATTCCTTACCGTGTACAAACTGGGACAAGAACCCGCCGACGAACGCGTCTCCCGCGCCGTTCGTATCGACCAAGTCTTCTTTGGCTAGTTTGATGACGTCGTATTTCGTGACCTTGCCGTCTTTGGCGACAATAGTAGCGTCCGCACCTTGCGTGAACACGACCGTTCTCGTGCAGTGGTCGCTCGCTTTCGGCATTTGACTGATTTTCAACGCAATCTCGGCAACGTCCGTGACGCCTTCCCACTTTTGAGATTCCGCAAAGGTGACCGCTTCGGATTCGTTTCCAAACAACACGTCAACATACGGTAAAGTGTTCATCATTGCCTCCAAAAACGGCGGCACTTGCATTAGGAACGGTGCAGACAAGTTCATCATGTAACATTTCTTGTTTTCCGCGGAGTGCTTGGCCACCGCCATCATGGATTCTGGTGACAC
>JACLAB010016685.1_pt1 | contig 28526 bp, 13 predicted proteins | sample 8027921 | NCBI WGS metagenome assembly JACLAB01 (sample SAMN15725117, study PRJNA655200) | protist metagenome | isolation source: fluorescence activated cell sorting (FACS) single amplified genomes of... | place: USA: West Boothbay Harbor, Gulf of Maine | collected 2000-07-19 | reverse complement strand
GAGTTTATTAGCAGAATACATACAAAAGCCATTGCGGAAAGGCGTGCCGAGTTTGTTCGCGGACATTTCGTCGTTATACGGAGGCATTCACGACGAGGAGAAATCCATAGGTAAAGTCTTGAAAGCGGCGGCGGATTCGTTGAAAAAAAGCGGCAAGTTCCCGTCGTCGTCAGATAATAAGGATGATGTTTTGGAGGCGAAACCAAAAGAGACGCACAGATACGCGTTGAACTTACTCGCCATGCATTACGCGAAAATAGGTAAAATCGACGAGGCGTTGAAATGCATCGACGAAGCGATTGAAGCGAAGGATGAAAACGACGGCGATAACGACGGGGAACAAGAGAAAGTGCTGGAGTTTCATTTGAACAAATCGAGGTTTTTAAAGCGAGCGGGAGATTTAGAAGGCGCGTACGAGGAATCCGAAATCGCTCGCAACATGGATTTAGCGGACAGATACATCAACTCCGTCTCCGTAAAGAGAGCTTTTCAGTGCGGTAAATTTAGAGAGGCGGAACGACTGGGCACGTTGTTTACTCGGGACGCCGAAAATTACAAGACGAACTTGTTTGACATGCAATGCAACTGGTACGCGTACGAAGCCGGTCACTCGCACGAAAAGTTTGAAAAGAACACGGGGAGAGCGCTGAAATATTACCGCGAAATTCGAACGCACTGCGAACAAATCATCGAAGACCAAATTGATTTCCACCGGTACTGCGTCAACGTGAAACGAACTTTGAGATCGTTCATGGACACTTTGAAAATGTGTGACGATATCTACGCGTCCGCGTGGTTTAAAAAAGCCGCTCGAAGGGCCATATTAATCTGCGTAGACATGCACGACGATCCGTTGGAAGCGAAAAAAGAGCGCGTGGAAGCGAAACTGTCCAAGCTGGACCAAGAGGAGCGCAAAAAAGAACGACAAAAGACGCGCAAAGAGGAAGAAAAGAAAGAGAAAGAAGTTGAATCGTTTGAAAGACTCTTAGCGGAGGACTTGAAAAGGGCGAGAGAGACGAAAGCAAAGAGGACTGGGAAACCAGTCAGCGGCGAGAATAGCAGCAATACTACTACTACTAATAATAATAAAGATAGCAACAACAACAATAGCGCGATCGAGAAAGAGTATCTCGAGGAGAAGTACGGCGCCAAAGCGTTTGCGCAAGCGAGCAAAGATCCCATGGAGGAAGCGTTGAGTTTTATGAACCCGCTTTTGATGAGTGCAAAGAATGACGAGGACGTGAACGTGCAATCGTTAGTGTTCTTGGTCCATTTCAAACGCCAAAAGTGGGTGTTGGCGACCAAAGCGCTGCGAAAGATGGCAAAGTGCGCGCCGAAGAATCCGTTGACTCACCGATGCGTGGACAGTTTGTCGCGAGCGATCGCGTCGATTGAGAACGAAATCGAGAAACAAGTCGTACAATCCACAATATCTTCGTTGAATGTAGACAAGGTTAATGTTCAGTGCAAAACGCTCGTGGACGCCGCGCACCTCTCCGTTATGAAGAACGACTTCGAGAAGGCGCTTTTAGGCGCCGTGGACCCGCGCAAGACGTCTTGGAAAGAATGCCGAGACGCGTTGGAGGTTTTCGAACGCTCTGGGAACGCAACGTTTTACGAACAGTTCCACAAAGCGTGCACGAGCGCGTTTCCGAGCAAAAGTAATAAAAGCAAGGAACATCCTTCCGTCGTAATCTCTGCTGCTGCGTTTGCGAGAGTCGGCGTGGAGGATTCCGTGCGTTCCGCTCCGTTTCTTTAAACAATTTACGATTTATAATAATACAATAATGGCGCTAAAACAACATACTTCGAAGACGAGATCACTACTTCAAAGCTTCCAACCGTTTCTCAATCTCGTCCTTCTCCTTTGCTTTCTCTCCTTTCGCCGTCGTCGTCGTCGGCGCTTCCGGCAAGTCGCTCTCAAACTCCAACCCGTGTTCGTCCGCGATGGCGCGCATCAAATTCGCCACATCCTCCGGCGGCGTCACGTTCGCCACCGACTCCCCCATCGCCTCGCCCACTAATTGCGTTTGCACGTCTAAGCTTTCAAACTGCTTCTCAAACTTCTCCATAGTCATCGCCGCTTTCTCGATGTCGTTCACTTTTAACGACAGGTCCAGTTCTTTCACCACTTTTTGCATCGCTTCGTTCACTGAATTCATCTTCGCTTGCGTCTCCAACCGAGACACGACCGCGTCCAAACGGCTCGCCAGTTGGAGTAAGTTTAACTGTTCGTGTTTTTTTCGAATCGCGTCCGTGGCGTAGATTTTGGCGCCTTCCGTGTTGCCATTTTTCATGGCGAGTTTACACTTTGACTTTAAATTCGATTCGTCTTTGAGACATTTTTGGGCGGATCGATTGAGCGATTTGGCCGTGAATTTCAAGTTGAATATTTGGTCCAACAAGCGAGTCTCGGCGCGCTTTTTCGGGTTTACGAGGTCGAAGAGGCCCATTGTTAAAATTAGTGTTGTTCTATTATTATTGTTGTTGAATTATACTCTTCTTAGTTTGTGCGTGCGTGTGGTTCTCGTGTATATAAAAGTGGAGATTTCTTTGTTGTGGGTGCCTTTAATAACTGCTCTCAAACGGAAGCGTTTACTCCTATGCGTTTCGCGCGAAAGCTAAACGTGTTCTAGCACGACTATGATATTATTCATTTAAACGCTATCGCTAGGGTGGAAAACGTCGTCGTACTTTGCCCCGGTGATTCTTTCACTTTCCTTCCACAACTTAGCCCAGTTTTCCTGGTCCAAGCTGAACGCGTTGGACGAACGAAAGGCGTGTTCTCCCGGTTTCCCTTCGTTGGAAAGTTCCGAGGAATATTTCCCGCCCTCGTCGTTTTCCAACGCTTCGCTCGTGGCGACGAAGATTTGTCCTCGCGCGCCTTCCGGCGGGTTGATTAATCGACCGGCTTCGCGTAAGTTGACGTACCAATCGATGGGTAAATTTCGTTGGAGCTCGGTATCCACCACTCCCGGGTGAACGCAATACGCTTGAATCTTCGAGCCTATTTTTCGCAGTTTTCTTTGTAACTCGTACGTGAACAAAACGTTCGCCATCTTCGTCCTCCCGTACGTGATCCACCCCCAACCGGGATACCCGAACACGCCTTCCGAGTTCAAGTTGAAAAAATCGACGAACCCCCACTCGTGCGCGATAGACGCCACGTTCACCACTCTCGGCTTTCTCTCCGGATATCGCTTCTCCGTTTCCAGCATCAGCGGTAACAGCTCTCTCGTCAACGCGAAGTGACTCAAATGGTTTGTCTGCATTTGCAATTCATTCGCGTCCTCCGTGAGCGTCTTTTCCGGAAGCGCCATCACCCCGGCGTTGTTCATCAACACGTCTAATCGATCGTATTTCGATTTAAACTTCTCCGCGAATGCGCGCGTCGATTTGAACGAGGATAAATCGCATTCCATCACATCCACGGAAGGGTTTGTTTCGCCTTCTTTTCCTTCTTCATCGTCTAAAAATAATCCGACCTCTCGCATCGCCTTCCGTCCTCTTTCTAAGGACCGACAGGCGATGACGACGGAATACATAAACTCTTTTTCTTTTCCTCCGTTTTCGTCGTCCGCATGCATCGACGACAAACGCGCAATTTCTCGAGCGCTGATGCATCCTAAGCCGGTGTTCCCTCCGGTGATGACGACGACTCTTTTCGCATTCTTATTCTCGTTCGCATTCGTAGCACTCCTTGAAGTCTCCGCATCGCGGATGGATGACGACGACATCATCGGACGAACGAATCGTTCGCGTCGTCTTTTGTGCCGGACATTTTCAAAAGCGCTCGAACGTTCGCTCGAAAACGAGACAGATGGTACGTTTTGGGAAAGATACGAGGCGCGCGGCATCCTCGTTTCTCTTTTTAACGCGTAATAACGTATATCTCGTGCTCGATAAAGCGGGTAATTTATGAACACATCGGAGTGCTCAAATCGTCATTTTACGCGTATTCTTCCGCGACAACACTTCACTTTGTGCACTCACAAAACACACGCATCGAACGAAACGCAATTCCACGAGATTAACGAAAAAGTAAAACGCTCCGAGCGATGACTGCGCTCGCGTTTAAAAAGTATGTTCGCGTCTTCGCCGCGCATCAAAAGAAGCTTTGTCTCGTGTAGAGGCGAGAGCGTTTCCTCATTCACGCGTACACGTGTGCGATGATGAATGCGACGAGAACGTCTTCTCGCAGACGACGAGGATGATTCGAGGCGAACGAACATGACTCCCGAGTGGTCGTCGAACGTCCCGACGTCGGTCTCGCAAACGCTCGCGTTGCGAGAGCGCGTCTCTCACGCATCATCGTCATCCGCAGGAGCGCAACACGTGGTGAACAAAATCCGATTCAATCACACCGGAGAGTACGCGGTGACGTGCAAAAACCGAGCGGTATTCCTGGTCAACCCGAAAACAGATGTGTGCTTAAAGACGTACGAAGGCGCGCACGCGAGGGAAGTGCGAGACTGCATAAGTTCTCGAGATAATTCGAAACTGGCGAGTGTTGGGGGCGATAAAGGCGTGTTCGTCTGGGACGTGAAAACAGGGCAAACGGTTCGCAGGTTTATCGGACACGACGCGTTCGGAGTGAACTGCGTGAAATTCTTACTCGGTCATTCAAACGAGGAGAGCGTGATTGCGTCGTGCGGGTTCGATCGGTGCGTGAAGTTTTGGGATTTACGGTCGAACAGGCAACACGAGGCGATGGAGACGGTTGGATCCCAGTTTAGCGACGCCGCGATGGATTTGACTCTGAGCGGAGGGAGAGGAGGAGGCAAAACGAACGAAGTGACCGCGTGTTCGATCGACGGAACCGTGAGAACGTTTGATATTCGCAAAGGTGAGTTACGCGTGGACACTTTGTTCGGGCAACAACCGGTCACTGCGGTTGAAAACAGCGCGGACGATAGGTTGGTACTCGCCACGCTGCCGAAAACAGTCGCGCTCATGGACAAAACCACGGGTGAAGTGTTACAAACCTTCTCTGGTTTCAACAACGACCAAAACGTCGTTTTACGCGCGACGTTTACCCCGGACGATCGATACGTCGTCCTCGGCGACGCCGTCGGCGACATTTGCATATGGGACGTGCTCTCGAACGAGACTTTGAATTCCCAACCGCAGCGAATACCAAACGCGCACGCGAAATCCATATCCAACGTCTGTTTTCACCCGTCCGAAGCGTCTTTCGGCGGAAAAGGCGGAGGTGGTCGTAAAAAACATCTCATGCTTTCCTGCGCCGCCGACGGTTTCGCCAAGTTCTGGTCTTAAAAAAAAGCCTTTGTCGTCGTCGTCGTCCTCGGTCGTCGTTCCGCCAAAAGCGTCGTTTGAATAAGAATACAAATTAGAGATGGATATAGATTTAATAAAAGATCGCAGATACTAACAGAATAGAAGTTTTCCATTCTTAAAACGCGTCGTCGTTAAAGTTGTTTTGTTGTACTTGTCGTTGTTGTTCTTCTTCTTCTGCGCGCTCTAAAACATCCGCGAAACTCCTGTTTTTCCTCACATTTTTGGTTGCTTACTGCACCAAATTATCTTCATTCACATCTCCCATCGCACTCCTTCTCGCGTGACTGTGCTTTCTGAGAAGAAGAGTACGAAGGACGGCAAAAAGTAAACGGCGCGTTATATATATACACACACGCGCAAAAACACACGCAGAGAGAGCGAGCGAGACTGAGCGCTTCTGCACGAGACGGAGAGGAAAGACATTTTGGAATTTACCATTGGCGACCTTTGGCAGGAAAAGCGGACCTTTTGGATACATTGGAACCCTCGAGAGGTGTTCTCGTCGCGTGCGAAAGCGCGGACATTCATTCGATTTAGGCCAGGAAAAGGCGCGAATAAAGAGGTTTGAACGAGAGAATACAGCGGTTTTAAGAAGCGCGCTTTAAAGGCGTCTGTCTGTCCGTCCGTTTTCAAATGACCTCGTACTTCCGCTCGCTCGCCTTCGGCATACACGGGTACACTCAGTACACCAAAGATGGATTCGCGAAAAATATCAAAGACGAAGACGCGGAGGATGCATCGAAGGAGTGCTTGAAAAGAGATTTAACGAACGTTTCGGTTTTAATAACCGGCGCGAACGGAGGGATAGGGTTTGCCACCGCAGTCGCATTGGCGAGAAGAAACGCGACCGTGCACCTCCTGTGTCGATCCATGCAGCGAGGCGAGAAAGCGGTGAAGGAGATTCTGGACGCAGTGGCGAGAGAGCGAGGCGGCGGAGGAGGAGGAGGAAGACCAATGCCGCAGTGTAATTTGCATTTACACGTCTGCGACGTCGGCTCGAACGTGGAAGTGCGCGCGTTTGTGGAGGAGTTTACGAGATCTGGGCATCAATTGCACGTGTTGGTGAACAACGCGGCGACGTTGAGCACTTCGGAGGCGATCGAGAGAAGCGTGGACGGGTACGAGACTTCTTTCGCGGTGAATACGCTCGGTACGCACTTGCTGACGAGCTCGTTGCGACCGGTTTTAGGGAGGACGAGCGAGTCGCAGAGAAATAGCAGCGTCAGCGGGAGGAATGGTGGGTATTTTGGAAGCATGAGTGCGAACGGAGGAGGAGGGGACGGCGGGAGTCCGGGGTCTATTTTGTTAGACGGCGAAAGCGGGAAACTAAACGCGTTGACGTACGTGCCGAGAGTGATCACGGTATCGTCGGCGGGAATGTTAGCGGAAGAGTTGGTGATTGACGATTTAGAATACACGAAACCGAAAAAGTATTCGGGCGTATCGCAATACGCGCGAGATAAGAGACGTCAGGTGGCCTTGACCGAAAGATGGGCGCGACTGGAAGCGGAGAAGAAACTGCCCGGAAGTTGGTCGCCGGAGAAGGAAGTCGCGAAAAGTAAAAAGGATACTAGAAAGGAAGTTAATAACGATAATCGCAGCAATAGCAGCAGCAAAAAAGGAGACGCGGTAAAGCGCGTCCCGGATATCGTGTACGTTTCCATGCACCCGGGCTGGGTGGACACGCCCGGCTTGCGTTCCTCGTTACCTGGATTTTACAACTCCATGAAAGGCAAACTTCGAACACCGGAACAAGGCGCGGATACGATCGTGTATTTGATCTGCCTAGAAGCCGCGAAACTGGAACCTGGTGCGTTTTACTTCGACCGAAAACCAACCGCGAAACACATCAAGATGGGATTCACGCAATACTCGGAAAAAGACGTGGAAAAATTGGCGAAGAAGTTGGACGCCATGGCGTGCGAAGCGAGCGTGCACGGCAGCTTTCGCAACGGAAGAAATTTTCATCAAACGCACGCCGCAGGTGAATGGCGACCGAAGAAATCATCTGATTCTCGTAGCAAAAATAGCGATGGCGTTGGAATCGCAGGTGGGAGAACGAGAAACGGCGTCGGCGCGGACGGCGAGGACACTAGCAACAACGAAAACAAAAACAACAAAATAACCAACCAACTCTTTCGCCCGAGATCCATCGGCGACGACTTTGAAGGGTTGGACGGCGACGACTCAATTGAGAACGAAGTATTCACGCCCAGGAAATGGCACGGATTTAACATTCGATGACAGCATGATATTCTTTCTATTAGCGCTCTTTTTGTACATATAATAATCAGACTACTGCTGCATGTGTAATTCTTCTTGGTTTACAACATTATTCGCGCTATTTCTGCTACTACTTCATTCTTTTCTACATCAATACATTGTTTTTTTATTCACCGAAGGATTCGGTAAAAGCATCTTGCGATGCATCTTTTGGTGCGTCTTTAGTGGTTGTTCCGTCGCGTCTCTTCTCTTGCCGAGCTCGGCGAGCTTCTGCGCGCGTTCTCGTTCGTTCCCGAGCAACGAATACTTACTGAACCACTCGTCCAACTCGTCGCCGTCCGTGGATTGGTTCAATCGGTCTTGCTCGTCCTCGAAATCGTACCGATGGTGGCCCATGTACGCCTCGGTGACTGGCGCTGCTTCTGTCGTTGGCACCGTTGATGCTTCTTCAGTCGCGACTGGCGTAACTGCTTCTGTCGTTGGTACCGTTGATGCTTCTTCAGTCGCGACTGGCGTAACTGCTTCTGTCGTTGGCACCGTTGATGCTTCTTCAGTCGCAACTGGCGTAACTGCTGCTGCAGCGGCGGTTTCTTCTTCCGTCGTTGCTACTGCCGGAGTAGCCGCGGTAGCGACGACGGTTGTCGTCGCCGCCGGCGTGGCAGCCACGGGCACCGCCGTAGCCGCAGTGGCTGTTGCATTTGCGGTAGTAGCAGATGGGGGTACGGTCGTCGACACCGCCGCATCGTGCGCTGCATTTGAATACTGATCAATCTCACTCTTCACCTCGTTGTACTTTTCCAACACCGGCGTCAAACCTGTCGCATCTAAAATCTTCGTTTCCGTTTCGTTCAACGTCTTGTGAACCTTTTCCTCTAGCGTGTCCAAACCGACCGCGTGCTTTGCGTACGCTTCCGCGCCAGTGATTAAGTTTTCGCGCTCGAGTTCCATTTCTTGTTCCATCTCTCTCTTCTCGTTAATCGTTGCCGTGATTTCGGCGTCGACGATATCGTTGATGATGAAAAACGCCGACATGACGAACATGTATAATGAACCTACGATTAAGACGACAAATCTGACTTTCTTGACCATATCGGGGCCCATGATTAACGCCAACGACCCGAGCGGGTTTAGTAAACTCAAATGCGCTCGATCAGGTTCCTTCAACTCTGGATCTCGATTCGGCAAATCTCTCGCTTTACCAACCGGTCTCTCTTCCGCTTGCTTTCGAGGCAACAAGGTGATCATAATCTCGACTTCCCCTTGAGACTCACCCGGTAACGTCGGATGGAACATCTTCAACCACTTGCCTTGCATAGGGCCGTCCATCATGCTTTTGAACGGGTTCAGAGAAAACGGTTCTTCGTTCGCGTCGTATTTGTGTTCGATGACGCACTCTGGCGACATCTCGCCAAACGTCGAAACATTTCGGATCAACTGTTTACACATTTTCGATAAGTTTATCTTGTTTTCGCCGATGTTATCATCGCCGGAGATCAAATCTTTATCGTACGCGGAAACTCTCAAGGCAATGCGATTACACGGTAACGTCAACTGGAAAATGTTTCTGTAATTGAACGAACCGACGCCGTCTCTGGCAAACCAGTGAATGTCCGTGGATTGCGTTTCTGTGAATCGAGAAGAAGTTCGATCGAGACCGATAACATTCAACTTGAAATACAAATCGTTCTTTCCACCGACGTCTTTGTTCACCATATTTCGCGCTTTAAACACACAGACGCGCATTTCGACTTCAACCACGGGTGGCGGTTGAATCACCAACGCTTTCGGAATGTTGTCGTGACCGTCGTGGATTTCGACGATGATTTCGAGCTCGCCGAAACCGGCGTTGCCGTGTTTGTCCAACAGTTGTTTGATTTCCAGAGGAGGCCTATCGCCCATCTCCGTGTTCCATCGCTCAGAGAGTAATCGCGCTTCCACGTCGACCAAACATTGTCCCAGAAAAACATCCGAGGAATACTTTTCGTAATCGAAGACGTCAAATTTCAAAAGACCGTTACCGGGTAATTCCGTTTTGTACTCGAAGGTTTTGTAAAACCACGGCGTGCACGTGCGATCGATTCTCTCCTTCGAATTGCCAAACTTAATATTCGTACCTGGGACGGAAACCACTAAGTACGGATCGCACAAGCCGGATTGATCTATTGGTCGTAAATCTTTCCCTCTGATGACGTACGCTCTCACGGTTACCGGTCGCGGTTGTTCGCCCATCATCGGTTGGTTGTCGTTGAGATAACCACCGGCTTGCTTTTGGATTCTGAGAAAGTCTTCTTCGCTTATTGTCGCCGTGGTCTTGTCCGGCGTCCAGAGAGTGTTTTGCATGATGGCGGCATTTTTGGCTTTCTTCGCCGCCACCGCCGGCTTATCTTTCTTCGGGTTACCGAGGTAATCGAGTTTGAGAATCTCTGGTGGGCCGTGAATGTACTCGTACTCTTCTTCGGAAGAGCCGAAATACTTTCGTCTCAATTCCGACACCGAGTAGCAAAACTTGACGTAACCTCCGACCTCTCGCTTCGACGAGTTATCTTCGAAACCTTCGGCGCGGTAGATCGGAACGTTGGTCATCGCCACGTCGCCGAGCTCTTCCTCTAAAGTACCGATTGGTAAGAGCATGCGGTCGTTCATCCACTCTGGAACGTTACCGGAACCGTCGTCGAAAGTGGCCACTTTCTTCTGCTTCTTCTTAGATCGGTTCAATTCTTCATCGTCTTCGTTACTAGCTTTTGCCTCGAGCGCCGCCGCCGCCGCGGCCTCCTCCTCTTCGACCTTCTCCTGCTCTTCTTGCAAGCGCTTGTTCAACTCGTTCTCATCCACAGCGTTCATATCGCCATCGACAGACTCTGGTTCGCTGTCTGTGGCTGCACCGGAGCCATCCAAAGTTCCCGAATCCGACGAGCCCTGATCTGAGGACGACGACTCTCCGTACTCTCTTCCTTCCGTGAGCGTTTTCATCCGTCTCGATTTTGATTTCGTAAACCTCGACATCATGTCATCAATTTCGTGTTGAGCGTTAGCGTATTGCGACTGCGTTTTATACGAATCTACGCCATCGCGCAACATTTGGCGTTGTCGACGAGTTTCTTCTTTGCGTTTTTTGAAGTCTGCTTTTCGCGATTTGCGCATTTGACGTAAAGATTTGCCTTCGCTCCTCGATTCCTCAACGTTCGTCGCATTCGCCGGGAATTGCTCGGCTTCGTACCGTTGCGAGATGGATCGACTCAACGCTTTTCGCTTCTGCTTCGAGGATAAAAATTTAGTCGCCGTAGTTGGATTCGTGCGATTGGTACCGCCGTAACCGCTCTCGATATCGAATTGCTGCTGCTGTCTTGCCGACGCCGCCGGCGGACCGGAGGAGCCGCCGACGCCGACGCCGCCTAAAAACTTGGAAAGGACTGATTTCCCAGCTGAACTTCTCACCTCTTCGTTATGTCTCAAACGTTCCCGTAAAACTTCTTCTCTAGCTCTCGCGACGTAATCCGAGGACGCGTCTGTCATCGTATTTGATTGCGAAACCAGCGTCGCAGTGCCGTCGTCGATGTCGAACGAGTAGTCCGAGATTGTTTCGTCTCTGAGAATTTCCAGCAACTTTTCCCGTTCGTCTGCGGTGGTACCTTTTCGCTTGACCGAGACTAAGTTCGAGCCTTTCTTCTCGAGTAACGCGAGCTCGTCTCGTCGCAGGAAAACTTGTTCCTCGCCAGTTCCGATTAAGCGTTTTATCGGGCGAGCGTCGATGACTCGAATGGATAACGAGGTATAAATCTTCGTTAGTCTCGGTACTAAACCTCTCAACGTTAACGTTTGCCCGTTGAAGTTTGCGTTCGGACCGTTCGGTAAATTCCTGAACGCGCTCGATTTCACGTGTTCCGTGGAACCTTCGAACAACGGAACGCATCCGGTCAACTCAAATTCAACCTTAGGCATGTGCGCTGCAAATTGCTTATACGGCAACAAACCTCTGACGCCCATCAAGCACACGCTCACTTCCACCGCTTCGAAACCAAAATAATCTTTGATTTGTCTCGTGGCTACGTGTTCGAGTCGCGGTTTCACATTTTCCCACTGGACTTTGATTTGCGGACCTAAAACGAAGTTCGCCACGCCCATGATTGGCAACGGCAACACCTCGTAGTGCATGAGCAACTCGCCACCGTTAGCGTTCAAATCGGAGCTGTTCGGGTTCAGTTTCACCATTTCGTACCATTCCGGAGAAGGATGTTTATCTTCTGCCGCGTGGTGCACGTGTTCCAAGACTTCATCGTATCGATCGGGTTTGTTGGGATCGAGCGAAAAGTCGCTAAAGAAGGACACCGAGGACGCTAGACCGGAATAGCCGCCTAAAGATCCAGCGTTTTTCGCGCGCATTTCGGACGGGTGTAACAACGGTACCATCAAAACCGATAACGGATCGATATCGGCGCCTGAGATGAGCGTCTCTTCGTCTTCGTCGAAAACTAAGATGGTCATCGCGGGCGCTGCCCACCACGCGATGCCTTCGAGACCTTGTAATCCCCCACCTTTTCTACCTCCTCCGGATTTGTTGGCTTTGTTCATTTTCCGATAGTCTTTCATTCGTTTCTTGAGCAATTTGGATTCAAGCTTGTCTTCGTCCGAGGAGGAATCGTCGTCGTCGTCGTCCGAATCCGAGTCTGAATCCGAGTCTGAATCAGAATCCGATCTGGTGGGATCAATCGCTGTCGGTGGCAACAGCGGCAACTCAATCTCCACGAATAAGTCCCGAAACCAAGACGGCGAGACGGTACTTTTGAGCGTTTGCGTTTGAACAACTGCTCGACCACACCGAACGACCGCGACGGGATCGCTCGCACCGTTCGGATCCGCCGCCGGTAAGTTCATCGCCTGATACGCTTCCACGTGTAGCATAAACTTCCGCTTCTCCATCGGTTTCAACGGTTTCGCTTCCAGCTCGTCCACCGCGCCTCTCATTTTCCTCTCCATTTTCTTCCTTCGTTTTTCTAATTCTTCTTTCTGTTTTTTATCGGCTGGATCTAAATTTTTGTACTCTTCGTTCAACGCTAACGCTTCGGCGTCGCCGTCTTCCTCCGCGCCTTCCTCGGCGTCCAATTTCGCTTGGCGTTTCAAGTTTGGATTACCTCGTATGATCATTCGAATCAAGACTTGTCCTACTGGTTTAACGTGCTCGAGAGATCGCGATTGGCCCTTCTTGTGATTCGTCAACGCGTCCGCTTGTAACTGAAACCACCCTTGAACGTTCCATCCGTTTGGTAAGTTTTTCTCATCCGGCGGTTGCAAAGGGCCCATGGTTTCGTCCACCGGAGTTAACCTTTTCGCGGGAACTCGGGCAAATCCGATCGACTTCCCCGCGACGCATACGCGAATAAACACATCCGGTGCACCTTCTCCGGCGTGTGGGCCATCGAAAGGCATCGGTAAGTTCACTTGCAACGGCGCCAACGCGGAGTTGATTTCGGCGTAACATTCTCTCACCAAAGGATCTCGCTCGGATTTCAACGTCGCTTTTGGAGACGTGCGTTTGGATAATCCCATCTCGACTTCCACGTAACACTTTTTCCCTTTCGAGTTGGTTTGAAACAACTCGACGTCTAACACTTCCGAGTGTAAAATACACGGCCACTCTCGGCTCAGTTTATCGCTCACTTTGGGTATCCGAGTTTTGGCGCGACTCGCTCTTTTCCCGGTTTCCTCTCGAGTCGCCTCGAAGGACATCAACACCCTTCCTCTATACGCCGAGCCTTCTAAATACCCAGCGTTCATTCTTTTCGCTAATTTTGAGACGTGACCTCGAAACGAGGACTCTAAGTTTCTCGTGCCGCCGTAGAAGCAGTACCATTTCGGTTTCGCGTGCGCCTTTGGTTGCGCGATAATATCTCTGATCAACACCGAAGTAGACGCGACGTGGTCGTCGTCGCCGGTTAAATCGTAATCCATCACGGATAAGCGCAGCGGCGGCAACGCGCCGACGCCACCAAACTTCCCTCCAGCCACTCGCGCTCGCATGATGACCTCTTGGTTCCACTCTGGATTTTTCGATCGACGAACTTTCGAATTTGCCGGAACTGCGCTCGACCCGCAAGACAACTTCACGTACGCATCAATTCCGGCGCCACCTAAATTCGGCCAATCCATTCTCGGTAAATCTTTCCCGATGTACACGTTCGCTTTAATCGCCCAAATCTCGATTTCGCCTTCCTCCGCCGGGGTATCCGTTTCTTTTTCCATCAAAGAGGCTAAGAACGACTTCTTCGCCAGTTTGTTCTTCGCTTTGTCGTTCTTCTCGTCATCGTCGTCTGAATCTGAATTTGAATTTGAATCTGAATCTGAATCTTCGGGGTCCATATTCGCCATCGTCGCCTCTTCGTCGCCTCTCCGTAAAACTTGCACGCAAATCTTCACCTGTCCTTGACTCCCTTGCCTCTTCCCGCTCGGATCTGTCAAATGGTACCACCTGTGCCAAACCTTGTGTTCGTGCTCTTCGAACACTTTCGAACACTCCAATTCCACGGAACCAATCGTCGCGTCTTTCCCAAACTTCCTCCTGTCCGACACCTCGAAGTTCACCGCGCACCCGTCCAACTCGCCGTTGGCCAAGTCCATCCCTTCGAAATAAAAACACTGGTTCCAAAGCGGCTGCGACGTTTCTTTCTCCACGATTGTTTTCCTCTTTTGTTGCGGGAACCCAGCTCTGGACAGTTTCACTTTTGTCGTCACGTTTGGGAGCGCGTCGGCGTTCTCCGTCGCTTGTTTCAAGGAGAAACTCGTCACCGTTTGCCACACGTCAAAACTTTTAATCGATGGTAAATCTTTCGCCTCGATGACTCTCGCGACGACGACGTAATGGCCTCCCGGGATCACTCTCGGTTGTTCTTCGTACATTTGCAAGCGCCTGTCGTCCGGGTACTGGTCGATGTTGTTTTCATTATTCGCATCGTCGGAATCATCGTCGGAGACGAAACCGAACCAACCCATGATGATGATTTATATCTCTCTTTACTCCAGAAATGGCCGCGCTTTCATTTTCATCTTTTAAAGGAGGAAAAAATTCTTTCTTAAACGCTAAAGCCTTCTTTTGAAAGTAGTATGTATATATATATATATATTAAAGTAAATAACACACAACAACAATACCAATGTGCTCTGTATATTCAACACTCGTGCTGTTGCGCTTTAAAATTCTTCTTCTTAAACAATAATAGCGTTTACAAAAGTGCTGCTTTTATGAGCAAGCGCGTCAGTTTTTCGCAATTTTTGTCTTTTCTCTGTTGTGCTTTGCACGCTTCAAACCCTAAATTTGTATTTAAAACCCTAAACATTACAACCGACACATTTTTTGTATTCAACAGACAGAAGAGACGGACGAAAGAAAGAAAGAAGAAATTTTGACTTCACCTAGTTTTAGGGTTTTAAATGAGACCCTAAACACAAAACGAACAGAACTTTTGAAGAAAGAAAAAAGTTCACTTCAGAGACTCCTACTCTCGTAAGTACTAAAAATGGAATCGATCGAAGCGACTTTGCGAAGCGACTTAAACTCCTTTCAGTCGTCTGAACAACTTTCTCCTGAGACTCTCACGAATTTCTTCGACCTGTTAAAACCTGGAGGACGGTTAGGGATTTTCGTCTTGTTGAAAAAAGGAGGAGGTGAGGAGGAGGATTCGTCCGCGATACAAAAAGAAGTCTCCAAGCGGTTGACGTTGGAAGGATTCGAGGAGGTCGTTTCCGAGCAGACGAGCGTTTCCGGGACGAGCGCGACGAAGGTTTCGGGGAGAAAACCCAAGTGGGAACGAGGCGTAACGTTTAGCTTAGGAGAGAAAAAGACAAAAAAGACGACAGTTTCGCACTCGGCGTGGGAAGAAGACGAAGACGACCGAGACGAAATGATCGACGAGGACGCGTTGCTCACGGAAAAGGACAAAGCGAAACCAAATACGGAAGGAGAAGGAGTTGGATGTCCGCCGACGAGGAAACCGTGCAAAGATTGCACCTGCGGAAGGAAAGAGGAAGAGGAGATGAAGGAAAACGCAACTCCAGCGAGTTCTGTCGTGAAGATGGATTTAGAGAACGACCCGAACGACGAGACGTTTAAAAGCGCGTGCGGGAACTGCGCGTTGGGAGACGCGTTTCGATGCGCCGGGTGTCCGTATTTAGGACAGCCGGCGTTTAAGGAAAACGACGAGGAAAATAAGGTGGTGATGTTAGACGATTTAGGAACGGTGGATTTATAATGTAATGAAATGGTGTGAAGCGTTTGCGCGCCGCGGTAATAGACTTTTTACGTGTACAAAGACTTGAATATTTTTACTTAAGTTTTGAAGCTCCCGTGTTGCTTGAGAATCGCCTCGGCGACGACTTTGACTCCCATCAAGACCAAGGGAACGCCGTTCCCGGGTCTCGTGCTCGCGCCGACAAAGTGTAATCCAGAGACGCTCGGCGTGTCCAAACTTTTAATTCCAGTTCTGGTAGGCGGTCTAAACGCGGCTAATTGCAACAGTCCGTGCGATAAGCCAAACACGGCGCCGTTTTTAATGTTATACATGTCCCTCCACTCCGCGGGCGTGCGAACGTCCTCTTTTTCGATAATCTCGGACAGTTCACCGTGTCCAGCTTCGCGAAAACGTCGAAACAACGCTTCGCGAGCGGCGTCGACCATTTCCTTCTCCGTCGGCACCGGAACGCCTCTTTTTTTGCAAATGTCGATTTGTTCTTGGATGTTCGCCACCGGGAACTCAATCATCAACGCCGCGCAACCATCCGGCGCGCACGATTTGTCCGTGTACACCGGGTTGCAGCAATAAAAGTTGTGCTGTTTTGGTGCGGCGAAATCTTCCGGAGTCGCCGGTCGGTTCCATCCGGTTTCGTATTCGCCGGATAAAAAGACGTTGTGATGTAACAAATCCGGGATCTGCGTCTTCAAACACCAGTTGAACTCGATGATGGAACAGGAGTAATCCATTTGTTCTTGTCGAGAAGCTTCAGCGGCTGCTTCAGGGACGGACTCTAATAAATCATCAAACACTCTCGGAATGTCCGGGTTCGCAACGACCACGTCCGCGTCTAAAACTGTACCGTCTTCGAGTTTCACCCCGGTTACTTTCCTCCCGGTGGAGCTAAACTTCTCGTCCACGGAAGCGTCTTCCTGCGTGCAAATCTCCGTGACTTTTGAGTTCAATCTCGTCTCCACGCCAAACTTATCGCACAGCGTTTGCAACGCGTTCCCGACGTTTTTAAACCCACCCATGGGGTACCAGACTCCATCGGTCAACTCAGTCGCCGCTAACAACGAAAACACTCCGGGCGCGTTATACGGCGACAACCCGACGTACAAATTCTGGTACGTAAACAACGCTCTCAACCTTTTATCCTTAAAGTACGAGGACATTTGCCGGTGTTGACTCAACAACAAATCCACCGGGTTCACTCTCAATGCCAACGGCACCACTCTTTGTGGATTGACGAAATCTAACACCGAATTCGCGTCTTTATCGATAAACGCGGCGACTCCGTAATCTAAACTCGCTCGCGCTCTTCCCAACCAATCTAAATACGCGCCGCCGGCGCCTTCCTCCACGTCGTCTAACTGTTTCCTCATTTTTTCCGCGTCGTACAATAAATCCAACGTCGTGTGATCCCCAAAGTGTGCTCTGTACGCCGGGTCGCACCGTTCAATCGATACGTACGTTTCAAACGTCTCCCCGACCGCGGTAAACTGTTCGCGATATCGATCCGGCAAGAGCAACAAGGACGGTCCGGTATCGAATCTAAATTCCGAGTCGAACTGTTCGGATCGACATCGGCCGCCGACGGAATCGTTTTGCTCTAAAATCGTCACTTTATACCCGTTAAAAGCGAGGCGAGAGGCCATGCCTAAGCCTCCAACGCCCGCGCCAACCACGATGGCTTTATTTTTGTTCTTCTTTCCGTCTGAATCGTTTATATTACTTCGCGTGACGATGTCATTCTCGTTATCCGTTATCGCCGCTTTTATTAGTATACTACGTTTCAATTTTTGATGACTTCTATTACGACGCTTACTAGTATTACTACTGCTACTGTTATGATTATTAGTAGTACGCAGTGATGATTGGTGTCTTCTGGTGTGTGATTTCGAGGACGACATATCCGAACTCGTCGTCGTCGTCGTCGTTCGAGAAGACATCGTCGTCATCGTCGTCATCTCTCGCGAGCGTTTTTCTCTTATCTTTTGGGGCAAAATTCGAGGCAAAGAAAACCTGAAAAGAGGGCAAAAAAAAGCCACACAAATTCTCAAACGCGTACACGCGAGACAAACATAACAACAACAACATTGTTGTCGCGACATTTTATAGACACAAATAGTTAGCACACATCATGAGCGCGAGTTTTTTGTGCGCGACGAGTTCGTCCTCTTTGGCGAACGCGCGAACCATGTTTGGTTCCTCCAGTAGCGGTACGTTTTCTTGTTTCGTGACGATGTGTTTTTTTTCTTCGCATTCTGCCTCTCGGAAATGGCGAGCGATTTTGATGAGAGATTTAATAAAGCGCGCGCGGAAACGCGTCTTTTACTTTGAAACGCGAAAATCGAGAGGGGTCTTGGAGCGATATTTTACGCGGAACAGAATCGCACGGAGGAGAATACTTACCCATCGTGTGCTCGTTCGTCGAGGATATGCGAGAGATGAGCGTGGTATTCATGCGCGCGCTTTTGCTTCACCTCGTTGTCGCCGGCCCTATCTGAAACCTCTGGTCTCTCTTTTCCTTAAAATACTAATAAATAACCTCTTTGACACGATAGGCAACCAAAACGATTTGTTCAAAACGACCAACGGTTCGGTGGTAACCATGATGCGTCACGGCAAGAAATCACCGAAACTGAACCTCCCGGCGGACCAACGCAAAGCGTTGCTCCGAAACTTAACCACGGAAGTTCTGAGACACGGTTCGGTGACGTGCACCATGGCGAGAGCGAAAGCGGTGAGAAAACCAATCGAACACATGATTCAGTTGGCGAAAGACGGCGGCGAACACAAGAAGAGAGCCGCGTTGGGGTACATTTACGATAAGGAAGTTGTGGATGCGTTGTTTGAAAAAGCGCCTGCGAGATACGGCGATAGAAACGGCGGGTACACTAGAATCGTGAGAACGTTGAAGAGAAGAGGAGACTCGGCGGAGATGGGGGTGATTAAGCTCGTATAAAAAAGTTATTATTCTAGAACACACACATACATAAGTTGATATATATATTATACCTCATTACATACTAATTAATTAAAAGAGTAACACGCATCATCATCGTTTACTTCTTCTTTTGTTTTTTCTTCGCGCCGCCGGCGGCCCCGGCGCCTTTGGTCGTTTTGACTCGTTTGTTTCCGCCTTTATCTCTCGCCATTTGTTTCAACTCTGCCGCGCGTTTCCTCAACTCTTCCGCGCGTTTCTCTTTCTTCGCGAGACCAATTTGCATGGCTTTATACAACTCTCTCTTCTTTCTCGGAAGTAAAGCAGATCTCAAGTGGTCCAACTCGGCTTCTTCGCCTCCTTTTTGGACGCGTTCGCGAACAATCTTGTCTTTTTCTCTCATGGCCATTTCCGGCGTGAGTTTCGATTTCACTCTCTTTTCGCCGGTCTCGTCGTCGTCATCTTCGTCGGAGGAAGACTCGTCCGGGTCGGAATCTTCCGATTCGCCTTCCTCGCCCGGGTAGGAGTCCGAATCCGAATCCGAATCGTCCGAATCGTCGTCGATCTTCTCGTTCTCCAACGACTTTGAATACGGCACGCCTTTGATTTCCTTCTCGAGTTCTTTTCTGTGCGTCTCTTCTTCTTCCTCTTCTTCGGTTTTCTTCGGCTTTTTCTTGTCCGTTCCAGACGCCGAGGACGGTAACTTCTTTCTCCCTGGAACGCCAAAGTCGTGTTGCAACTTCATCAACTCCAGCAAGTATTCCGGGTAATACCCTTCCTCTTCCGGGTCGACGAACGGCGATAAGTGCGGCGGCGGTTTCTTCCCGGGGAAATATTTTTCCGTAGGGATTAAGATTCTATAGTTGGCGCAATCGCACACCCACTGCGGAACGACAAACTCACGAGAGATTTCCGCGGCTGGCTTTTGGTCGTTCGGCAACGGGCGGTCCATGATGACGTGCGTGATTTTATCCTTCTCCTCGTCGACGTCGATGGGCGAGCCTTCGCCTTCCCAACACACTTCGCCGCCGAAGGACTTTACGATGAACACCATCGCTTCGCGAGGACACTCGCGTTTGATGAGAAAAGTTAAACCGTTGAACAAATTCGCGCGTCGTTTTCGGTCTAAAATTAACAACTCGCGATCGGACAAGTTTGCGTTTCGTTCTTCGTCCGTGATGGTTGTCGCCATTTGCGCGTCGGCTTCGTCGCCGGTGGTCATCATCTCGATGTTTTCCTCCATTCGTAACTGTTCGTTTTCGCGCTCACGCTCGCGTTCAGCCGCTTCTCTTTCCGCGATATCGTCCTCATCTTCGCCGTCTTCAAACTGCGCGATTTCTTTCAGTTTCTCCGCTAACGTTTTCTTTCTCTTTTTCGGTTTCTCTTCGTCGTCGTTTACGTCGTCGTCTGCTTTCGCTTTTGCGGCGTTTTCCCTCGCCTGCGCGACTAAAGTGGCGTTTTCTATCTTTTTCTTCAGTTCGTGCACGATTGCTACCGCACCAGTCGCGGCATCCTCTAAAGCCACGTCCAAGACTGGCGGGTACCTCAAATTGTCCTCGTGGTACAACTGATGATTGACGAACGTCGTCATCGAGATGTAAAACTCCAAAAACGTCAACATCACGCGATAATCCACGTCTTCCGGTAACGTTTGCTGCATGTTGTGCGACACTAACCACACGACCGGTTCGCCTCGAATTTCAGCTTCGTAATAAATGCCCTTCACGGAAATGAAAACTTTCCTCAAAGCGCGTTTTCTCGTCACGTACGATTGAAACTCCAAGCTCAACTCCCTCGATTTCGCGACGATATCTTGCGGAATCCCGTGCCTTTTCGCCGCGGGTAACAACGCAAACAAGTGCACTAACGTTAAACAATCGTCCAAATCTCTCAAGGCGTCGAGAAACGTCGGGTACCGTTCCTTCACTAAATGGTCCAGCGTATACATCGGTTTGTGTTCTCGCAACCGGTCCACTTGGTTGAAGTGTTTCTTCGCCTTCGCTTTCTTAATCTTCCTCTCGTGCGCGCGTAACTCTCGAAAGGTTTTCATCAGCGGTTCGTGGAGTAAAAACGCGATATCTTTCGTGTGGTAATACGTTTTCCCTTGGCCTTTGACTTTCTTCTTCGGTTCTCTGGGATGTATTCCTTTGAGAATGCAAAGTCGGCGAAAATCGCTCAATTTCAGCTGCAGTTTGTTCAGCGCTTCGTTCCTGGTCACGTATCGCGATGCGTTTGAAGACGTGCGGCTTTTTCCTAGGTTGCCTTTTTTCATCTTCAGCTTTGATTTCGCGAGGACTTTCCCCGTGCCGTTGACTTTGTTCTTTTTCCCGCCTCCCATCTTGTTGTGATAGTAGTCGTGTGTGAGTGTTTCCTCTTCTCTGGTTTTAAGTGGTAAAAAGTGGCGGCCGTCTTTCGTTTTCTCCCAAAAAATCAAGCTGCCCCCAAGAGAGAAAAAAGAAGAAAAAAAACACGAGACACAAAACAAAAAATTTTCAGCAACCCCACCAAATTTTTGGTCGTCTGGCAGTTTTTCACTCACTCGCACAGTCGAACGAAATCCTCCGAGACTAAATTTGAACCGCGAACTCACATCCGTTTCGACTGCTTAATAAACTCATTCCGAGAGAAAAAAAGGGCAACAACACGTTGGTGTTGAAAAAAGCGGTTTGTTCTTTCGGTTCCTCTTCTTCTTCTTCGTCGTCGTCTTCTTCAGAGTAATAATACGTTTGAAGAGAAGAAGAGCTACTAAGGAGATATATAATACACAAAACGCACAAGCGCGTACTGTATCATCATCATCTCCAGAGAGAGAAGTCTGCGCGTAAAGAAGTGCACGGACAAAAGAGAAAGAGAGAGTAGTACATTTACTTTTGCAGAGAAGAGAGTAAAAATCTTTCCCCATCCGTCGTCGTTTCGGGTGAGGGTAGAGAGCGCAGAAGCAAAATGATGGTCTCGGAGACGACTTTAACAACGCGCGAACAACAACAACAACAAAGAAGAGAGGACGACAACAACGCGAAGACAATGATCGCAGATAAAGGAGGACCCGCGTCGACGACCTCGAACGCCTCCACCGACGATAAAGGCGGCGGGTTGGGAGATTCCAACAGCAGATACAGAAGCGACGAGGAAGCTTTTCAAAACCCAACGACACGAGGAGAGGGAGAAGAAAATGTAACGACGACGACGTTTACGAAGAAGAAGAGAAAGACGGACAAAGAGGAGGAGGAGGACAAAAGTGGAGAAGCAGACGAGAAAGACGAGGAGGAGGAAACAGAGGAGGATGGTTTTAAGACAAAGACGAAGAACGACGTAAACGTAAACGAGATTAAAGGTGGAAAAGAGGAGACGCGAGAGGAAGCTGTCTCTTCGATGTACATTAAATACGAGAGTTTATTCGACGCGGAGAAAATTTTCAGCGGATCGTCGAATAGGCAGAAATCAGTCGCGGTGTCGCATTACATCAACGATAGTTTAGATCGGTTGGTGTACGGGTATAAACACAAGTCGAACGTTCCTTTACACGTGTCGTTCGGGCAGCCGATCGAGAGGATAGCGGTCGGGTGCGGGTTGGAAGAGGACGATTGGGAGGAGTTGGAAGGAGTTGGGCTGAAAGAACGGACGAAAGTTAGGGAGGAGATGGAAAAGAGGTTTAGGAACTCTTCACCTTCTAAGGAAGAGGCGGATTTCGGAGAGGGTGTCGCGGAGGAGGATGAAAAGGAGGATGAAGAGGACGAGGACGCGCGAGATCAGCAACGAATGATGATGCACACGAACGCGGACGAGTTGTTGGATCACAGCGGAGGTGCCATGGAGGAAGAAGGAGAGGACGACGAAGATCAAGAAGAGGAAAACGACGATCGCAACGGGGACGATTCGGGCGGCGAGTTTGAAGACGACGACGGCGAAGAGGGCGAAGGAAATCACGGTTACGAGTTCAACGACAACAACAATCTTTTCTATAACAACGGGCCTTTGCCTTCGTTTGGCAAAGATTTGAACCACGCCGCCATGTATGCGAATCCAACCAAACGAAAACGACAGCAACGCCAACACGAGAACGACATTAACAACAACAAGCAAAAGATGAACAAGAACAGCAGCATGATTGACGCCCACCAGTTTGATATTGCCGTAGAGGCGGGTACTAACAACGGAAGCGGCGATTGGACCGACGATCTTTCCCTCTGGGCGGCGCTCGATCACTTAGACACGAACAATAACAACAACAACGAAATCATCACCCCGCAACAACATCAGCAGCACCACCAGCGTCGCTTGAGTGGCTTGGGTGTCGGCGTCTCCCCGCCAAACAAGAACAAAAGCTACGCGCAGCAAGCGAACAACGCGCACGATATTGCCACCGCGGTGTCCAACTTGCCGGCGACGACTCAAGCGAACGCCGTTGGCGCTCCAACTTCGGGTACGACGATTATTCATCATCATCACCATTATCCTTCGAATGGTTCGAATAAGAACAGTATTACCGGTGACAAAGAACAAGGATCGTCGTCCTCCATCGAAGCGGTGTTGAAAAGATTAGAGCAGTTGGAGAAGAAGTTTGTATCCCATTCGTCAAAGGCGAACCCACGAGAAGAAAAAGAAGAAGAAGAGGGAGAAGAAAACGTGGCAAACACGACGAGAAAGATGTTATTTGCTACGAACGAAAAAGCTGCAAACGATGACAACGTTGTCAACGCGAAGAGTAAGGACGAGAACACCAACGAAAGCGGTAAGAATAGCGGAGGAGGCGAGATGTCGCTCTTAGAACGACGCGTTTCGGATTTAGAACGATTGCTCAGAGCGTCCGAGTTGGAAAACTCGACGTTGAAGAGAGCTTTGCATTTCTCTTCGCAACCGACGAACAAGGATAGCGACGAGAAAGAACAAAATAACAACAAGAGTTCGGCGAAGAAGAAGATTGGTGCGACTTTGTCGCATTCAAACGCCGCGGCGGGTGACACTAAAAAGACGACTTCAGAGGATGTGAACAACAACTGTTACGACGATTCGCACGGCCTGTCCAACGGAAAGTCGGATAAAACGAACGAAGAGACGTTGCAAACGCTCAGCGAGAAAGAAGATAAAGACGACAAGTCGGAACGAAACGACGGCGGAAGAGGTGGCCTGATGACGGAAGATAAGCGACACCCTTCTGAAAATATTCGCGAGAACGCGGCGAATGTGGACGGCGTTTCGCCCGACTCAAGCTTTTACGTGGAAACGAACAAGCAGCAAGAGAAGACCACGAATACGAATCGCGAAGAAGGGGAAGAAAACCAACTCGGTGCTGCCAAGCGAAGTCTCGATCGAGAGTTGATGTAAATTGCGAAACAATCTCGCTTGTATACGACTAATTCATTCATTTATACCTTTGTAATATTAATCTAATATTAAATAACATACACATAACAATCGCTAATAGCTCTTCAACAAAAGCTTTCTTCATTATGTCTACTCTTCTGCGTGCGCACTTTGCCGAATAGATTTCGCTGCTATGACTTTCCATTTTTTTTTCTAATTTCCTCCTCAACCTCCTCTAAAAATTTTACACCTACGCCGCCATCGCCTGAACGTTTCCTCCCTTTACTCTTCTCGACCAACATCTTTTCAACTTCTTCACAGCGGGTTCTAAACTCCATCTGTCGCCTTCTGGTCCGAAGCAAATCAACGCCGCCGGCAAGAACAAAATCGACCACAAATAACTGCTCGTAATCGTCATGGTGATTAAAAACGCAAACTTCGAGAAAAATTTCAACACGCACAACCACAACATCGACCCGGAAATGACGGTAGTCATCGCCGAAGCCGTGACGCTGACGCCCATAATCATCAACGCTCTTCGCGTTTTCTCGCCTCGAGTTTTTGCAAACAGCTCAGGTGCTTCAGTGTACGCGTTGGCTAAATGCACGCAATAATCGACCGATAAGCCAATCAAAATCACCGCGGCGATGGATTCGCCAATGCCTAAATCCCATCCCATGAACCCTCGAACGCCGACGCCCATGACGGTAACGACGACGCCGGCGATGGTGACGGTTGCAATTGCGCCCGTGAGAAAGTTCATGGTGGAAAGGACGAGAACGAGATATGCCATGACGAAACAGATGGTGACGCCTTGGAAAGTGTTGCGGACCAACGCTTCTTGCGTGACCATCCACGTCCACGTAGTGTAAGCGGTTTGTATGGCGTTTTGCATTCCAGGCGGAGCTTCCTCGTTCATTGTTTTCATCCACGCCTCCCAGACTCGAAACACGGGTCGAGCAACCTTCGCAGTCGTCGGGTACTTCAACGTGGTTTGCACGGTCACTTTGACGAAGAAGATGTCGAGTTCGTTCTCGCCGGGGACGATTGGTTTCGTTTCATCGTACGGTAAGAAACCGATCGAGTTTTTGAAAACGTAAAACCGAGGATCTGCTCGAAAACGCCACAATTCTTCGAGAAATGTCGTCTTATCTTCGATTGGAAACACGAGATTGCGTTCGTCTTCGATGTACGTTTTGAACGATTCCATGAAACAACTCACGCCGCTGGCAGTTTGTTCGTCGAGGCTCTTTTGCGTGGCATCCACTTCTTCTCCCTCGGTATCAGCATCGTCTGACGACGACATAACTGGTCGAGACATGACTAACAGGCCATCTTGACATCCGCTCGCGTCGCATGGTGCGATTCGCAAAGCCTCGCACGCGTGTAAGAAGTGAAGCTGCGAAGCCGGCAGAGTGATATCAAACGTTTCGTCTAGTTGCAACTTGCCAAGCTGTTCGATGTCCCAATGGTTCGCTCTCGACGTATCCATACCGTAAACGCCAAAGCAGATATCCAAAGGTACGACTCGGTCATCCGCGGAAACCGAAAAGCGTGTGCGATCGTTCGCGTACGCTTGCATCAAATGCGCCGTCGGGTACCACTGCTCTTGCTGCGCGGGCGTTTCGAGTTCGAGCGCGAGTTTTAACGAAACTCCTAGCAACGTTAAGAAGGCAGCTATGAAAATATAACAAACTGGACGGTAACTTATGAACGCGTAGAACTGGTTTCGGAAGAATCGTTCAATTGGACGTAAGCGTTTGATGTTCGCCTCGGAGTCGAGCGTATCCATCGGTCTCGGTATATTCGATGACGCGTTGTCCTCGCCGCCGCCACCGCCGCTCGTTGCAGCTTCTGTTCCTTTGCTCATCCCTACTTCCTTACTTTCGTCGTCAGTTTTCTCTTTGGTATTCTCTTCATCGACAGCGACGACGTCTCCCAAAGATGCCATGGATAAAGTGGTCGTCGCCGTCTCTAAATCGTACCTTTCAGTCCTCTTGTAATCTGCTTTCGTGCAAAAGCAACACACTTTGTATTTGTCCAAATACAGAGAGTACAGAAACAAAGCCGGTGGAAACATGAACACGTTTACTACAAACAGAACGGCAACCATTGTCGCGCTTAGAATTCCAAAAGCGGAAATCGGCATGACTTCGGATAAACTCGTGGCGAAAAAGGCGCCGATGGTCGTGAAACTCGTCACGAAGATTGCTTTAGATGCTCTTCGAGAGGTATACAACACTCTGGTCAACGTCGAACCTGAAACCGTTTCTCTAGGTTCAAATTGCGACTGTTTATACGCGTCGTAAAAGACGAAAACATCATCTGCGCCAACTCCCAGCACCACAAAGATGGATAAAATTTGTACGTTGCCGAGGTACTCGATGCGATAAATGAGCTTGTAAATGAACAAAGCCACTGGAAACGAGCAGATGATTTCAAACATTCCAAGACTGGCGATGAAGAACGACCGAGTGTGAAATGCCATGTAACACCATACGGCTAGAATGGACGCAAACGCCCACGCCAAGTCAAAGTTTATCACATTCGCCGCGTCTTTCGAACGCAAGTACCCCGCGTACCATCTCGTTTGCATGTTTGCCTTTTCACCATCGGCTTCTTCGTACGGTTTATTATCTATCGCTTTATTCATATACGGCGTGCTCAGAAACTTAGCTTTCATCGCGTATCGATTGAACAACTCTTTCTCTATGTCGTCCAAAATCGCCTCGCCTATAACTACGCCTTGTTCTCTCTCTCTATCTTCTTGCGAACTGTACCCGATAACCGGCGCGCCCATCGGATACCGCGCGCGAGTGGCTCCATTTACCAACGTTTGCACATCGAACGCTCCATCTAAGAAATATCCGTACATTTTCTTATTTTCCTCGCTCCCAATCTCCCTGACGACTGCGTCGATATCCTCGACCAACTCGCCTTCGCCGTTTGGAGGAAAAAACACGCTCACCGGCGTCAACGGTTTCACGCACACGTCTAAATAACTCACAGAGGAGTTGCTATAAATCTTCTCGATATCGTCGGTAATATCATCTTTCATCACTTTTGGGTCTTTCAACTGACAATACTGTTTATATTTCGGATGCGTGACGACGATTCGGTGAATTTCCCGCATCGCCAACAAGTTCGCCTTCGTAAACACCGTCTCGGCGCCGTCGTTACTGACGAATTGGAAAAACAGAGAACCTCTCTGCGACTCCTCGCCTCGCTCGTAAATTACATCCGAGGATGAATACCTGTGTTGTCGTAAAGTTTTTTGAGATTATATAAAGAATATATGTATAAAATGTCAGTCCTTTTCCTTCGCAACGCTCAAGAGAACAAAACCTTCCCTCCTTCCTCTTTAGGGGAAATTTGTCGAAGAACTCTCTCTTAATCTCTCTCGAACACACATCATCCGATGATGAAGCGCACGCATCTCTCCGAAAAGGAAAAGAGGAAGCTTTGTCCTTGCGTTTTTGTTCATTCACGTCTGATGACGAATCGATTTTTCGAGAGAAGAAGGAATACACTCCCACGGATAAAACTTCGACATTCCCCAAACATCTTTCGGTCGACAGCAAAGGTCAAGATACGATGCGATGCGCGGCGACGACTAATAATAATAAACGTACTCTTCGACCAATCTCGTGCCTTCTGCGGCTGCATCCGCATCGCTGGTGATCCCATCTTTCAAAATAACCCACTCTCGATCGTTCGTTTCCACGAATTGTAACTCGTCGTTCAAAACGACGGTTAAAATGCATCCGACGGCGACGAGGACGATGCACGTCAACGCGAGGAGTGGATTTTGGTGCGACCACATCGCGTAGCGTTCCAGGAAGGTTCGTTCGTCTCGTTGTGATGCGTTTCTTTTTTTATCGCGCGGCATATTCGTGGGGGTTGTGTTGTCGTCTTCGTCTCGGGAAGAACGAGTCGAAAGAAACCGAGACACCATGGTGAGGTCCTCGTTGGGAGTCTCGCTTAAGCGCGGAATATTCCGGCGGCGACGTTATAGAACGCGAGGTTGTTGCTATTTTTGTTTTTGTGACGAAACAGAGCTGTTCTTTGTGAAAACGTTTTTTTTTACGCACAGGCGTTGACTTTTCAAAAATACGACGAGTTGGATCTTATGATGATTCTGGGTTTCTTTTAGGTACCACGAGTATGTCATTGGGTATTGCATACGAGCCGCGCGAAATATAATTTGCCATCCGTGCGCCGTCGACCTGATGATCAACGAGACGATTTATTATACCACGCGCGTGGATGATATTTTCACGTCTTCGTCAAAGTCTTTCTCGGTATCTAAAAGGAACCCACAGAGTCGGTGGACAATTAAAATTCTTTGAACGTCGACCTTTAAACCCTACTTGTGTTTTTAAAACACGAGAGAAAGAAGAAAAAAAAACGGAACAGTCTCTTTCCTAATTCGTCAGAGTATTCACGCGCGCATCAACAGTATTGGGCACTTAAAAGCGAGAAGAACATTCGCGCTTCGTCAAAAAGAACAACAGTATAACAAAATCAGCGAGAAG
>JACLAB010013062.1_pt1 | contig 28538 bp, 20 predicted proteins | sample 8027921 | NCBI WGS metagenome assembly JACLAB01 (sample SAMN15725117, study PRJNA655200) | protist metagenome | isolation source: fluorescence activated cell sorting (FACS) single amplified genomes of... | place: USA: West Boothbay Harbor, Gulf of Maine | collected 2000-07-19 | reverse complement strand
GCAGCAGAATAAGATTTTCCAGTACGGCGAGCAGCCACATGCACAAAAAATCTATTTTCTTCTAGACCTTGTAACATAGCTTTTTGAGACTCATTAAAAACTACAGACTGAGGAAGTCTACTGCAATACAAGAACAGATAGATAGATGGAATATAGAAACTATCTATATAGACTCAGCAGCACAACAAGTAAAAGCTGACTTTGCTTATGATTATGATATATATTGTGAGAATGCTATTAAGTCTGTTAATGATGGTATAGCTTGTTTACAATCACTAATAGAAAATGATAATCTATACTTTGATACTATGGGAGGAAAACATACGTACTCTGCTATGAGTTCTTATAGATGGAATCCTAATACAGAAAATCCTAAACCAATCCATGATTGGACTTCTCATCCTAGTGATTCCGTAAGATATGCTATATATACTCATTCTAAAATGAGTGGTGTATCTATATATGCGTGATATACGATTAATAATACTAAACTATAAGAGACCAGATAATGTACTTAATATTGCAAGCACTTATAAGACCATAATGCCTGTAACTGTAGTCAATAATAATCCTGATAATCCTTTTCCTTATTTAGGTAATGGTATAGATGTCATAAATAATGAAAAAAATTGGCTGTGTATGGAAAGATGGGTTAGGTGTTTTGATTATGATGAGCCTTATAAACTAATAGTAGATGATGATTTAATGCCTCATCCTAGTCTAGTTAAAAAAATGTATGATAAACAATTACCAATAGTAGGTGTATATGGAAAGTCAGGAGTATCATCTTCTAATTCATATCAAGAATTAACTGATCACTGGAATGAAGATTCTAAAGTAGATTTTATAGTAGGTGCTATAACTTTAATTAAGCAGTCTGCTTTAGATTTACTAAAAAAAGATATAGATAAAATAGGATACCCTAAAAGAGGCGATGATATAGTCATATCCTATTTACTTAAAAAGTATTTAAATTTAAAATATCTTGACACGGTTGGCGGTAAAGTGTTAAACTTACCAGAAGATGATGTGGGATTAAATACAGATACAGAACATTATAACATGAGGTGGCAGGTAGTTGAGCAATTTAAAAAGATTTCCTATTAAGTACATAAGAGACTATATTAAGAAAGATTATAAAACTAGAGAAGATTGCTATATCTGTGGTACTAAAACTAAATTAGAGCTGCATCATTTATACAGTGTAAGTGAATTGTTCGGTAAATGGTGTGATAAGAATAGCATAAAAAATGTAACTAGTGTTGAAAAAATTAAAGAATTGAGAGTTATTTTTGCTAAAGATTGTGAAGATGATCTGAGTCATAAAAATTTATTTACTTTATGTTCTACACACCATAAACAATTACACTCACTATACGGACAGACTTACTCTAACCATTTAGCACCTAAAATAAAAAACTGGTTAGATATACAAAGGACAAAAAATGGCAGATAATAAAATGGGTTTCAGAGAATGGATAGCTGAAAAGCTTAATCCAGCACAGCCGTCTATTGCTGCTTTATCACCTTATGCTTCTCCAGAAACGATTGTAGATTTTGAACAAGCTTATAGAGAAATTGAAGTTGTTCATCGTTCTGTTGAGATGATTATTAATTCTTGTGCAGAAATACCTTTTATAGTTGAAGGCCAAAGTCCTGCTAAAAAAGTAAATAGACTACTTAATATAAAACCTAATCCTTTTGAAGATAGAGTAAGATTCTTTAGAAGAGCTTTTTTAGACTTTATGTTAGATGGTAATGCTTTCTTTTATTATGATGGTAATGATATTTATTTACTACCTGCAAATGACGTAGAAGTAGTACCTGATCCTGTTACTTTTGTAAATCATTATAACTATTTGATAGCTAATCAACAAGCATCTGATAACTTTTTTAGTGGTAGAAAACAAACTAGAAAAGCAGATACTATCCAGTTTGCTCCTGAAGAAATCATACATGTAATGGCTGAAAATGATGAATCTATTTTTAGAGGTACTTCTAAACTTAAATCTTTACTTAAGCTAATGGAACTATACTTCTATATGATTAAGTTTCAAAGACAGTTCTTTAAGAACAATGCTCTTCCAGGTTTTGTATTATCTACAGATAACATACTTTCACAAAGAGTAAAACAAAGATTACTTGAATCTTGGCGTTCTACTTATAATACTATTTTTGATGGCGCACGTAATCCAGCTATTCTAGATGGGGGTCTTAAAATTGATCCTTTCTCAGCTGTAAGTTTTGATAAACTAGACTTTGAAAATTCTATAGAACGTATACAGATGGATATGGCTAAAGCTTTAGGCGTACCTTATGTACTATTAAAATCTGGTAATAATGCTAATATAGATGCTAATCAAAAGTTATTTTATTTACAGACTATACTTCCTATGCTAAATCAGTTTGGAAGTGCATTTTCACATTTCTTTAATAATGGTGTTACTATTCGTCCTGATAGACTAGTAGTACCAGCCTTACAACCAGATAATAGAACACAAGCTATTTATTATTCTACTCTGGTTAATACAGGAATTATAACCCCAAATGAGGCTCGTGAAGGATTAAAATTTCCAAAATTGGAAGATAATGATACTATAAGAGTACCACAAAATATAACAGGTAGTGCAACAGATGCTACCCAAGGTGGAAGACCCGTTGAAGGGGATTCTACAGTCGAGGAAGCAACAAATGACGAATAAAACATTATATCTAAACAGTTCCTTCGAAACAAAAGCCTTAAAAAAAGGATCAAAATCTCTTAAAATTGCTGGATACGCTAATACCACTGCTAAAGATCGTTCTGGTGACGTTGTCACCGCTGAAGCATGGGCTAAAGGTGTAGAGAATTTTAGAAGAAATCCTGTAATGCTTTATCAACATAAGCATGATGCGCCTATTGGTCGTATTGATAAGATTCAAGTTGATAAAAAAGGTATATTTGTTGAAGGTTCTGTAAGCGATGCTGCTGAAAAGCTTCATGGTATTCAGACTCTAATTAAAGATGGAGCTTTAAAAAGTTTTTCCGTAGGTTTTAGAGTTAAAGATGGAAAGTACAATAGAGAAGATGATTCTATGACTATTACTGATGTAGAGTTACTAGAAATTTCTGTAGTAAGTGTTCCATGCAATCAAGACTCTCTTTTTTCTATACGTAAGAGTTTTGATAATGATCAAGATTATAAAGAATTTGTTACATCAATAGATGCTGAAGTATCTGACGATGAACAAAAGATGATGAATGAAGTTACTGCTGGTATTACCAGTGTAGTGGGTGGTCATTATCACACTGTTGAATTAGATGCAAGCAATAATGGGGTGACTACTTACGCCTCTCATATGTCTAATCATGCACACCGCATTCTCAACGGTGTTGTGCAAAGTGCGGGGGAACCTCCACATACGCACGATATTACTATGATGGGTGTGCCAATTCTTAACATGGAGTCTGAGGAAATCGTAAGCGAACGTCCTCTATCTCCAACAGAGGAGGAAGCAATGTCTCAAGCAAAAGACACTATTGAAGATATTGACGAAAAGACTGAATTAGAGGTAGAAATCAAAACCGATGTTACTGAAGTCGAAGAGTCAATTGAAGTAAAAGCTGAGTCTGATATTGAGGAAAAAGCAGAAGAAATTGAAGTAAAAGAAGAAGAGGAAGAAGAACTTGTTATCAGAGATGCTAACGAAGAAATTCCAATGATTAATTTACTATCAGTAGACACTGAAAATCTTCAACATAATGATTTAGTAAACTATAACGAAAAAATGTTTAGGGTAGTTAAACTAGCAACCGCCCAAAGCCCAATCTTTAAGTTTTTAGAGATTGACTCTAACGGAAAAGACTGTGATAATGTTCTTAATGTGAATGCAGACGAACTTTCTTCACCAGTCGAAACCAAAACACAAATCGGTGAAGACAAGGATTCTAACGAAAGTCTGACTAAAGAGCTTCACAATAATTCTGATAAGGAGAATGAACCCATGGCTGATCAAGTCGTAGATACAATTAATCTCGAGACCCTCAAAGAAGAGGCAAATATCGAGACTAAGGCGGCACCTGTCGCAACCGTGTCTGAGCCTCAAGTTGCCCAACTAGTTGAAAAAACTGGCGAAGCTATTATTAAAGAGTCAGACGCACAAGAAAAAGCTGTTGCTGTTCGTGAGAACGAAGAGCTGGCAGAACTAAAATCCCAAATGGCTAAGTACCAAGATGAGATTAAGGCATTGCAAACATCTAAAATGCAATTCCAAGAAAACTCACGTAGTACTGCTCAAGCGCAGTTTAGCGAGAAAGAAATGGCTAATGCTGTTATGCTTTCCAAAATGCTTAACAAGCGTGATGTGTTCGATACCAATTTAGGTTCGCGCATGAAAGCCGTTACTACTGTAGATCAGTTCTTGAGTAACTTCTCAAGCAATATCTATACTGAGATGGAGCAACAACTTATTATTGCCCCAATGTTTAACCGTATGGCGGTAGACGCTCGTAACTTCAGAGTACCAGTTGCTGATGAAGATACTGATGGTGATGTCGCAATGTTCCAGTCTGGAACTTTTGCTACAGGCATTAACGATCAAGCACACGTCCCTACTAGTAACCAGAACGTAATTAAATCTGTGGACTTTACTCCACATAAATTTATGGCTACGACTCACCTTGCTAAAGACGAAGAAGAAGATACAGTTCTTCCTCTTATTGATTTCCTGCGTGCCGCAGCAACTCGTCGTCTTGCTCGTTCGATTGATAAATCCATCCTTCGTGGTTCTGGCGCTGTTGCTGGCTTTAATGCCAACCCTGCTGCTGCAATTACTCGTGGTGGATCTAATCCTTCTGTAATTACTGGTATATGTACTATGGCTGCTGCTGTTGGTGCACTTGCTACTACTACTGGTGGTCTTAATGCTGATCTTGCTCCTGCACATATCGCAGCTGCACGTTCAATATTGGGTAAGTATGGTCTACAACTAGGTAATGATCTCGTATTTGTTACTTCTATTGAAGGCTATAATGCTCTAGTATCAAATAGTGATTTCAGAACTGTTGATAACTTTGGTGCTAATGCTACATATCTCACAGGTTCGGTCGGTGCTGTTTACGGTATTCCAATCGCTATCTCTGAGTTTATGGACACTAAAGGTGCCGTAGGTAGTCATCAGGGTGTAATGATCTATAAGCCTGGCTTTATGATTGCAGAACGCCGTGGTATTGAAATTGAATCTGAGTATGAACCACGTCAGCAGGTAACTGCTATGTATATGTCAACTCGTTTCGACTTCAAAGCACTTACAACTAACGCTGCTGCTGCCCTGGATGCTACTAAGTATTCTTATGCTGTCAACGTAAATAACTAAGTTTAACTCAACATTGTTATACGAAAATTGGGGGAGGCGGTCAGCCTCCCCTTCTATGTTTAAAGAGGTAAAAAAATGGATATATCTATAATTCCAGATTATATTAAAACAAAAGAAGAAGTCGTAACATGGCTTCATAGACATGGTTGGGGTAATTATGAGGCCCAACAACTTGCTGCAAAATGGGATGAAGGAATACCTCTCCCAGCTTCTATACTAGGAATACCCAAAACTTTAGAAGAAACCAAGAAAACAAAAGTATCAGCTGCTCCTACTAAAAAAGTTGTTGTAGCACCTGTTAAGAAAATATAACTAGTTTAATACTAGAAAGGACACATTATGGTAGACAGACTACAACAGAATCTAGGCAAATATCCGTTTGTTACTTTAGCTGATGTTAAAGATTACTTATCTATATCTAGTACTACCCAAGATGCTCGTATAACAAATGCTATTACATATGCTACAGGTATGGTAGAACATTATATAGGACAAGAAATATTAGCTAATGATTATGATGAAATATTTGATGGAGGTAAGACTTCTGTTATGACATCTAGACTACCTTTAAGTAATGTTTACTTAGTTTCTGAATATGATGGTACTGATGATCATATACTCAATGATCCTACTTCTATAGGTAGACCCCTAAATACTGAAGGGGAAACTTTAACTGTAGCTTTTAATGGTCAAGCAAACATTAATACTAGAGTAAAACGTTTTGGTAAATCATCTGTACAGTTTGTTGCTACAGCAGACAATTTAGAAGCTGATGATGTAATAGATGATTTACAGTTTGAAGATGGTGATTTTACTATAGAAGCTTATATTAGGCAGGATACTACTAATATAGGTTCTTCTGATATATTTACTATATATGATGATTCTACAAATTATTTACAACTTAAGTTTGCTGATTCTAATGCACTAAGTATAGTCTCAAGAAGAGGTGGTGCAAGTATTACTGCTTTAGGTGGCCCTGAATCAGGTAGAACTACTTCTAATTATGCACCTAGAGAGTTTTGTCATGTAGCAGCTTCTTTTGATAATCAGGCACAGAAAATGAGGTTATTTTTAAATGGTAATCTAATACAAGATACTGCTTTTGCTGCTAGTAATAATAGTTTTACTAGTAATGTTGTGATAGGTGAAAATCTTGTAGGTTATATGGACGAATTAAGAATATCTGATACTGCTAGATATAAAACTGCTTTTACTCCTGCTACTAATAGATTTGCTCCTGATAGAGATACTGTAAGTTTATTTCATTTTGATGGGTCCAACAAAACTACTCAAGCAAAAGATGTACATAATGCACCTAGTCAATACACATTTAATAAGGATGTGGGAGAGATTACAAAAGATACAGGTAATTTATCAACTAGAGGTACTTACCCTGTAGTACGTAGTTCTTATCCTGCTATGACTTTAAGCGGTCCTCCTGTTTTTGCTCCTTTTCCTGCTGCCGTTAGAGTTGAGTATCGTGGCGGTTATGAAGCTTCTGATGTACCATCAGATATTAAAATGGCAGTATTAGACACTGTTAAACTAATTTATAAACAAGACCAAGAGAAAAAAGGATTCTCTCTTGAAGGTGAGCGTGGTGATAAATACCCACTAGCTGCAAGTTTTCCTCCACATATTAAACGTATACTAGATCTATATAGGATTATTGAATAGTGGCGGAGAGTAAGGCAAAGAACCTATTTGGCGTAGAAACAATTACTGAAGTCAAGTATATGGGTAAAAGATATAAAGGAGAATTTACCGGAGCTAAAACCTCTGGTCTTAGTGCTTTAGGTCGTTTCATGGTTCTTAGAAATAATATAACTGCTGCATCTTTTACTAAAGTTCCCGATGGTATGAAAGGATTATTTAATAGATTATCAACTAAGAATGTTCCAATTTTTGATGATATTTTTACAAAAGAAATAGGTGGTGTAAAAATAAAAGAAATGCCTGGATTTGGTGTTACTCCTGATGTTATAAGATTTAAAGATGATGGAAAACTAGAAACAAGTGATATAAAAGGTGTTGTTACATCAGTACAAGGAGTAATGGGTAATGATGATAAAGTAATAGGCGGTAATGTACAAGTTACAAATGCTATAAAAATAGCAGGTGGTGAGGGTACTGTACTAACAGGTAAAAAAGAATTTTTAACAGGTTTTGTGCAAGATTCTACTGCTGAAGGAGGATATAAAGCTACAACTACTACAGTTGGTAGATATTATAAATCTTTTGTACAGGAATTATACGATAATCGTGATAATCAAGATACATTAAAAAAAATACTTAGTCGTGATAATATTAATGCTAAAGCCTTACGTACTAATTATGAGTTAAAATCTGGTCTTTTACATATTCCCATGTTATTAAGTGACGGTACTGTAATAAAAGGTAGTGTTAGTTTTCCTTGGAAAAATATAAAAAATAATAAAGCTGTTGATATTTTAGTATCAAAAAAAGGTAAAAATATTATTTTTAATATTAGAGTCAATGAAGCAGAAGTTAGACGAGGATTAAATGCAGCTAATGATAAATGGATTAGAGTATTTGGAGATAAATACGAAAAAGAAGTACTTCAGTATATGGCAGATGAATTTGGAGTACTAAGTCCTAAAGTACTTAAGTATCTTACTAATAATACTAATATCACTAAAGTAATAGAACATGGTAAAAGTGGTGCAGTTATACAAATAAATTCACCAAAAGAAGAACCTGTTAAAAAAGCTACACAAAGTCCCCAACAAAAATTTATATCAGGTGCTCAAATATCTGCATTAGTTAGAAAAAGACTTACAGAATCTATGGATAAAACTGGAAGACCTGTACCTCCTGATTTAAAATATAGAACAGGCAGGTATGCAAATAGTGTAACAGTATTTCCTAATTATAAAACAACAACTATGAATTATACAATAAATCCTTTGTATAGAAGTCTTGAGCAATATGGTTATACGCCTGATGATCAAGCTCAAACTGCTATAAGAGAAGTAGTAACATCTTTATATCAAAGAAATTTTATAATAACGAGGTCTAACTAATGGCATCTAGAAGAAAAGAGATAGTATCACTTTTAGTAGATAAACTAAAAGAAATTGATGGACAAGCTGTTGGAGGTACTAACTATACATACAATTTAAATGTTTTTAATAATGTTAGTAGGGGAATCAGATTTATTGATGAAGTAAATGATTTTCCATCACTTTACCTATCTGCTGGAACCGAAAATAGAGATTTTAATTCAAAAAATTTGACGGTAGCCACATTAGACGTTACTATAAGAGCATACATATATGGACAAGATAATTCCCAAAGCCTCGCAGATGATATAATTCAAGACATTGAATTTGTTGTTTATCACCAACTGGGGGAAAATCCCGATAAAGGTATACTTGATATAACAATAGACAGTATAACTACAGATGAAGGATTAGCTGCTCCTTACGGAATAGCAGAGGTAAATCTAAACACAGCCTATAGGCTAGAAAATTAAGGAGAAATAACATGGCATCTCTCAATCTACAGAGAAATTCTGAAGTGTTCTTTTCGACCGTTGATATTAATAGCGGTTCAGTTGCAGTAGCAATGACCCCAGCTAACACCTGGAAACTTGAGGTATTGGCTGGTTTTGCTGCTACTTCTACATCAGCTACTCAAGACATCACTTCCCTCGAATCAGGTCTTAGCCCTGATCGTTCACAACAAAGATTTAATACTGCAATCAATCCTGTTGATTGGAATATTCAAGTATATATGCGTCCAACAGGCGTAGAAACTACTGGTGCTGCAAATGGCACTACTGCAAAAACTAATGAATCAGGTAATACAAAACCTCTTGCAGATTGGTATATGTGGCAGGCCCTTACTTCAAGTACTCTTGCTGCTGCAAAATCGCAAATAGCTGCTACTCGTGTTGCAGAACAGTCTATTTGGCAAAGTGGTGGTACGCTTAAAACTACTACTATTGCAGCCGGAACTCGTGTACATGCTTCAACATCTAATTGGGCTGTTGCTCCAGAATACTTTATGTACTTTAAACTTGATAATGTTATTTATCAGGTAGATAAAGCTACAGTAAACTCAGCTTCTGTTGATGCAGGCATTGAAGATATTGCTGCTGTTACTTGGAGCGGTTTTGGTACTACCATGAAAGAACTAGTAGGAGCACCAAGAGATATTGCTGTTGCAACCTTTGGCGGAATTAAAAATGCTGGTGGTACAGCTGTTGTCGGTAACTCTAACGCACATGCACTTAGCGCTGCATCTTCTTATCACCCATTCAATACTATGAATGTTGCGGGAACTGTAACTACTAATGCATTTATTAAAAATCGTTTGAGTGCTATTGAGTTCCATCATAAAGCATCTGCTTCAGCAGCTGATGAAAAGTTTACTTTCCCAGTAACTTCAATGAATATTGAGTATACCAACAATATTACGTATCTTACTCCAGAACAAATCTCTGCCCTTAACGAGCCAATCGGTCAGTTCTCAGGGACTAGATCTGTAACCGGCTCTACTACTATGTATCTTCGTTCAGGAGATTTAGAATCTGCAGGATTCTTACGTAATATTAGTGAAGATACACGTACTAACTCAGCCCAAACATCTAATGCTAATGTTATCATTGGTGGAGCTACAGCTCCATATGTTGCTTTCCAAATGAATGCAGCACAGTTTAGTTTCCCAGCGGTACAAACTGAAGATGTTATCTCTATGAGTGTTGATTTTATGGCACAAGAACTTAATGCTAATAAAGGCGATGGTGGAGAAGTTGAAATCGTAGCTGTTAAAGCTTAATTAAAGAATTAATGTGTTTCTGAGGGGGAACACCACATTATTAACCAGAAGAACACCCATTACTTGCGAGTCTAGGTTCCCCCTCACCAAAGACAAGCAGATACGTAGTGGGTGTTCGTTTATTATCCTAGAGGGGAAAAACTATGAGTAAAATTAAAGGCCTAATCGCTAAAGAAACTGCAACTTGGGTTGAGTTTCCAGATATTGAAGGTTTTGAGATTCATCTTCGTTATCTTACACGCGAAGATCTTATGAAAGTACGTAACAAAGCACTTACCTATAAGTTTAACAAACGTACTCGTCAACGTGAAGAAGAAGTTGACAATGAAAAATTTCTTGAAGCATATGCAGAAAAAGCTATTGCAGGCTGGAAAGGACTCCAAGTAAAACATTTACCGGTTCTTTTACCTGTTGACATTTCAGCAATGGACGCCACAGAAGAAGTAGAGTATTCTATGGAAGATGCAATTGAACTTTTAAAAAATTCAACAATTTTTGATCAATTTGTAACAGATACTATGAATGACTTTGAGCAGTTTTCCGTTAAAAAAGGCGAAACTGACACAAAAAACTAACTGACTACCTCCAAAGTTCTTTTGGAGGTGGAGGTATGACAGCAGATCAATATCTATTGATGTGCGAACAGATGGGTTGGGAACCAAAAGAGGAAGATTTACCTCAAGACGGCTCCAACCTATCTCTAGAGTGTCAACAAGCTCTAACTGTTCTTAATGCTCTTCCTGATATATGGGAAGGTATGAATGGTACTTGGTTAGGAAAAGACTATAGCGGTCTCGGTACTATCATGGATATCTATGAAATTGATGACAGACGTGCAGTATTTAGTCTACTAAAAGAAGCAGAAGCTTTATTAGGAAAATACTATGCCCAACAAGCAAAGTCACGTAAGTAAAAGTATAAGGGGATAGCTGTTGGCAACTATTAAAAATACCATACAAACTAACTTTTCTAGTAAAGGCGCTAAAAAAGTAAAAGATGAAACAGAAAGTGTAGGCCGTGCCCAGACTCGTATGGGTCAAGCCTCTGCTAGTGCTGGACGCTCTTTTGCCGCTCAATCTCAAGGATTGGGCGGTTTAGTTGGTGCTTATGCAGGTGCTGCTGCCACTGTATTTGCTTTAGAGGCTGCGTTTACTGCTCTAGCTAAGGCTGCCCAAGCTGATCAAATTATAAGAGGTACTAATACACTTGCTGCTGCTGTAGGTCAGCAAGGTCCAAAAATTCTGGAAAGTATTAAAGAAATAACTCAAGGACAATTAACACTAGAAGAGGCTGCAAATGCGGCCAACCTAGCCTTGTCTTCTAGTTTTAGCGCAGATAAAATTGAAAAATTAACTGAAGTAGCTATGGGAGCCTCAAGAGCTCTTGGTAGGAATCTTACTGATGCTATGCAAAGAATTGTTCGTGGTGCAGCTAAAATGGAACCAGAACTTCTTGACGAACTTGGTATATTTGTTCGAATAGATCCTGCTGTTGAAAAATACGCTAACTCATTAAATAAAGCTACCTCTGAGATAACAGATTTTGAAAGAAGACAAGCTTTTCTTAATGCTATTATCGAAGAGGGTACTAGAAAATTTGGTGATATTGATGTAAAAAGTAATACGGCTCAAAAATCTTTAGAACAACTATCTGTAAAAATTAATGAATTAGGTATACAGTTTGGTCAAGTTTTATTAAAATTTTTAATACCTGTTGTAGATTTTTTCAATGATAAGTTTGGTAATACTTTAATAGTATTTGCCGGTATACTTGCATTAGTATTTGCTAAAGCAGGTCAAATACTAGGTGGATTCGCTAGAAAAGCTTTATTAGATCTCTCTGCTGTAAGTGCTGGTATGGCAAATACTGCTGTTGATACAGAAAAATTTGCTAAAGCACAATCTGCTTTATCAAACAGCTTTAATAAAGATCGTAAACAAGAACTAGGAGCAAAAGCGGGATTTAATCCTAGAATTGCAGGTAATAGTGCTGAAAAAACAGCAGAATTATCACAAGCTTTAAAAGCTCAAAAAGATGGTTCACTAAAAAGTGTTAGTGCTATTGATGCAAATAACAAAGTTTTACAAAAGTATTCTAGTCAGTTAGACAAAGGTTCCAAAAGGCAAAACTTTCTTAACAAAAGAATTGAAGCAGGTACTGCTGCTATCAAAGCTTCGGGTAAAGCATCTGTTGCCTATATAGGAGTTTCAAATTTATTAGGAGCATCAGTTAGAGGACTAACTGCTGCATTTTCTCTGCTAGGTTCTGCTGTAAATATAGTATTTACAGGTTTGGCTGCTGCACAATTGATAGGTACCTTTTTTGATGTAGATGTGTTGTCAGAGATTAAAGACTTTCTTAGCGGTATTAATGATGAGATGAGAGTTGTTAACGAAGGTTTTTCTGCTATGGTTATTGCTGCCGCTGGCGGATCAAAAGCTCTTAATGACTTATTAAAAAGAGCAGGCGCTGATGATGATGATTTAGAGAATCTTGAAAAAAAGATTTTAAAAATGAGAGACGGGTTGAGTAAAGCTGCTGGCGCTGGTGCAGGAGAATTTGCAACAGCACAAAGAAAAGCAGCTATGGATGCTGTAGGTGGTCCCCTTGAAATAGGGGATTTACTGAACTCAACAGATATGCAGGTAGGTCAAATTATAGATCCTGCAGCTATAGATGATTTAAAATTAGTGGGTCCGATGCTACAAAAAGTAAAAGATTCAGTTGCACTTATTAACGCACTGAATACTAGAGATGTAAGTGGCGAAGGTGGTATTGGCGGTATTGCTAAGGAAATGGCTGAATTAGGAGAAAACGATCCAGATAAATTTGCCCGACAGTATCAAGGTTTATATAAAGCTATAGAGCTAGTAAATAAAGTTAGATTAACTGGAGTAGGAGGCCAAAAGCAGGACTCAGCTCTACTTAATGATGCGGATATTAGTTCAGGTAAGTTAGAATTAGAGATAAATCAAAATATGATAAATCTGCAAGAAGAACAACTAAGACTTGCTTTAGCACAAGAAGTAGTAGACTCAGCGCAGGTTTCTGCACTTAAACAAGCGTTAGTACTAAGAGAATCATTACAAAAAGTATTAGAAAATGATCAAGCAGCTGGTTTAATAACTCCTTTAGCAAAAGATTCTGGTCAAGAAATAGGCTCTGTAATTAAATCATTAGAAAATGATTTAGTAACTTTAAATGACAAAATGATGATTTTTGGTAATGAACTGAAAAAAAGCACTACAGGAGAAACACTATTTAGCAATCAAACTAAGGAAGTACAAGATATGCTGTCTGCTTACGTAACTGCAGAGGGTACTTTAAGAAGATTAAGTGCTGATTTTGCTGCAGGTGCTACTACTAGTGATCAAATGGATAGTGCATTAGGCGGTGTAGCTGATCAAATGAATACTATAGCAGAAGCAGGCGCAGGGATGCCAGCAATTTTTAATGCTTTTGGTGATGTTGTAAATGGTGTTGGTAGTGATTTATATAAACAACTGCAGGATCAGGCAAATGAATTAGAAAGACAAAATAATTTATTAAAACAACAAGAGTTTATTTTAAAAAGTATAAAAGAAGCTTTTAGCAGTCAAATGAAAGCTGCTGATGTTGCTTTTAGTTCTGGTGCTATTGACGCAAATGGAAAAGCTGCCCTAACTAGTACTGAAAAATTAGTAAATCAACGCCAGATGCTAATTGATCAAGAAAAGGCTTTTAAAACCTTCGATAATAGAGTCCTAGTACAGGGGGATGCAGAAGAAGGTGAAACAATATCAGATGCTCGTAAGAGAGAAGATTCTGCAGCAGATAGAAAAAAACAACGAGATGTTGCTATGGCAGGAAGAAAATCTGCTCAAGGTGTAGCTTTACAATTACTTGGTACTACCTTACTACAAGTAGAGGCTGAACAAAAGAAAACTGTACAGCTAGATAAACAATTAAGAACAATATTTGCTCAAAGAGATATACAAAGAGCAGTTACTAAAGAATCGCTAAAACAAATTGAGGTTGCAAAAGCTTCAGAGGGTAGAACTGCTCAAATAGAGTATGATACTGTTATACTTGATCTTGCAAAAGAACAAAACAAAGCACAGAAAGATAGATTTAAAGATGCTCAGGCTTTAAATAAAGAAAATAATAAAGGAAACATCTTAGCTCAAGAGGCTATTAATTTAGAGAGAAAACTTGCCGCAGAAACAGCTTTAGCTGCAAAAGAAAGAGCTAAAGATCTACAAGAAAGCGTATTAGATACTGATGTAGCACAAGGAGCAAATACACAATTTGCTCAGAGACAAGTATTAATTGATATGGAAAAGAATCTCGCTAAAGACAAATTCGACGAAGAAAAACAAATTTTACGAGAAGAGGCTAAGATAGCAGAAGATAAACGAACCTATGCTAATAATGAAATCAAAGCTAGAGAGTCACAGATTGATAGAGAAATTGCAGCATTAAATAATCAGTTTGTACAAGAACTTGCTTTAATAAAACTTAAGCAAGATAATGATCGTCAAACTATAAGAGATGAATCTGCTGCTATTACTCGTAAAGCAGACTTAGATAAACAACGAGTAAATCAGGAACTGATATCTATTCAAGCCAGTGAAGCTATAGCTAAAATTGATAAAGCTAATTTAGACAGGCAGACACAACTGGCTGCGGCAAACTTAGAATTTGTTGATACTTTTGCTGTAGAAATAAGGCGTTTATCTAATGTAACTAAAGTTTTAAAAGGCGTTGATCCTTTGCAAGGACAAACTGGTGACTCTGCAGCTATTCTTAGAGGTTTAATAACTGATTTAGAAAACGCACAAACAGGTAACTTTAATAAAGGACTTGCAGTTCTTAAGCAACAAAAAACTAATCTTGGTAATCAGCTTACTGATATTGACACCATTGCAGCTGCGCAGATAGATTTAAATGATACTAAATTAGCTAACTTATCAGAAATACAGGCAGTACAAAATCTAGTTACTGCAGAGCAACAATCTGCTACTGTGGCACAGCTTGAAAGGGAAAAGGATTTATTACAAGTACAACTTAATAATAATGCAGAAATAGAGGGGGCTGCGGCTAAAACATTAAAAAGTAAAATAGATGCTTTAAGTGATGAAATTCATGGTGTAGAAATGGTTGCTCTTATACAGAGTCAAACAGCCGAAAAAAATCTTCGCCAAGCTAACGAAGAAAAAAGAATAAATAACGAACTCAATACTAGAAAATTAAAAGGATTAAATGATGAGTTAAGTGCATTAGGTAATCAAGAAGTTATCGCTCAGAAGCTACAGGACATAGCTAGAGATAATTTAAAAGTCTTAGCTATGGAAAAAATGTCTCGTGATGAATCATTAAAAGTTTCCGAGCATGCTTTAGAGATTGAAAAGCTAACACTTGATATTGCTAACAACTTAACAGATCAACTCATTAACGAAAAGAAAGTAAGACAAGAAATTCTTGCAATAGAGAATCAACTTTTAACTGCTCAAGCGCAAGGTGCTGCTATAGCAGCAAAAGCTGGTGCGGCTAGATCTGCTACTGAAGATCAAATTAAGGTTCAAAACTTTATTGCAGATAATCGTATTGCTGGAGCCGCCGCCACCGCTATTGAAAGTAGTTTAAAATTTAAGAGTCTTGAACAAGAGAGACAAGTAATACAAGCAAAAGAAGAAGAAAGTAAAAGAACTGCTAAAGTAGCATCTGAGGCAGCTGCTGCTGCACTATCTATAGAACAAGAAATTTCTGATTTAGCAGTTAAAAGACTCACAGAAGAAAAAGATTTTGTAATGAGTGCTTTAGACTTAGAAGTAAAAAAACTTGCTAATTCACGAATAGAACTTACAGCAGCTACTGAAACAAATAAAAAACAAATTGCAGTATTAGAGTTACAAAAAACGGCAGCTGCAACTACGGCTAGACTTGCTTCAGAAAACAGACAAAATGAATATAAATTACTTCAGGCTAAGAATGCATTCTTAATTAGTGAGATTGCAGCTTCTAAAGCTGATATTGCGGCAAGAAAAGATTTAGCTGTACAAAAAGATCCTGGCATGGATACTACAAATATAGATGCACTGCTTGCCAGTACTGAACTAACAACTGAGTTAAAAGCACAGAATACAGCACTTGCAGCACAGGAACTTCTAGTTGTGCAAATTGGTAATGCACAGATAGCTGCTGCAAAACAACAATTTAACAACAGAATAGAACTTTTAGGTCTTGAAAATAGCTTAAATGATACAAGAATTGCAAATATTGATTCTGAGATTGTAAGACAAAGTGAATTAACTAACTTACAATTATCAGCTATACAAGATAAGATAGATGCTGAAAAAGCAAATCTTGCACTTGCTGGACAACTTGCTGCTGCAAATAGTGCTGTCGAGACTCAACAAAATCAAAATAAACTAGCAGAGTTAGAAGCGCAAAAAGAGGCATTAATAGATCAAGCTAATATCTATAATACACAATTAATAAATTCTATAAAAGCAGAAAACTTTGCTATTGAAGATACTATTAAAGGATTAACTGCACAAAAAGTAGCATTGCAGGCACAAGTTGATTTACAAAGAGCAAAACTTGATTTATCTGTTAAAGAAGCTGAATTAGCTTTACAGGCTGGTGCAAGACAGCAAGTTATTAAAGCACAAGAGCATATACTCGAACTAGCAAAAATGCAAAATGCAGAGGCAGAAAAAGCTGCAGCTCATACACAACGCATGGTAGAGCAACAAAACACATTATTTGAGTTAGAAATGCAAATTGCTAATGTTAAAAGAGAAACTGCCTCAATTATGGAAGAGACTGCAAGAAACTCTGCTAATGTAGATAAGCAAATAGAACTTCAAAACTTTATTCAAGAAAACCAACTAAAAGGTACTGCCGCAGCTATAGCACAGTATGATCTTAAACGTGAAACTAATATGCAAGAACAAACGTTGTTAGATAGACAAATTGAAGAATCTCAAAGATTAGCTACACAAGAACAAGACAATATTAGAGCTGCTGATGGTTTAAGAATACGTAAACAGAAAGCGGATATAGCAGCTTTAGAAACTTCTAAAACTATTGTAAGACAAGAAGCAGCTTTAGAAATACAAAAATTAGTAAATCAGTATGCAGCTTTAGAAGATGCAAAAACTTTAAATAATCAAAGAAAAAAGATATTAGAACTTGAAGCAAAAGTTGCTAAAGACGGAATCACAGCTGCCGCTGAAAAAACAAAATTAGACTTAGAAGTTCTTAAAGAAACTAATAATACTGTTATTGCTCAAATTGAGGGAGCTAAGCAGCGTGCAAGAATAGAAGCCGCTGTATTAAAAGCTGGTAATCCTATGGCTAATATTTCTCTAATAAATGCTCAAATAAAGGGTGCTACAGAAGTTGTTAAACAACTAAGTACTCAAAATGGTTTGTTAGATGATCAGATAGCTAAAGTTGATGAAATTGCTGCATTAGAAATTAAAAAGATAGAAGATAATCTAAAGACTCAGTTAAAACTAATAGACTTAGATAATAAACGTATTTCTCAAGAACAAGATGGTATAGCTACTAGTATAGAGCAGACACAGGAACTTAAAAACTTAAAAATTGCATCAATTGATGCAGAGATATCACGTATTAAAGAAGCAGGTGAGCTAGAGGGACAACTTGCTCTTACTAATATTAGACTCTCACAAGCAGAAGCTGATTCTAAAATAGCTGCATTAGAACAACAAAAGCAGGCTCTTATAGATCAGGCAAGACTTAGTGGAGTAGACTTAGTAAATGCTGTAAGAAATGAAATAGTTGCACAAAAAGACAAGACTCGTGAACTAGATAAACAAATAGAACTTCTTAAAGCCCAAGCAAAAGTTAATGCTATGGTTAGAGCAAGTGAGCTTAAAGCTGTACAAACACAAAATTCTCAAAATAGTGTAACAAGAGATTTAACGGCTCAAAAAGCTAGTTTAACTTTGGCAAGACAAAAAGCAGATATAAACACTAAAGATAGAGCAACTGCTTTAGACACATTTAAAATGAATCAAAAAATAGCTCAACAACAAAGTGATTTAGCTATGGCTGGAGCAAGCGCTTCTGCTGCAGGAGCACAATCAGGTATTCAAGCTAATGCAGCTAAAGAGACTGCTGCTCTACAAAATAAACTAGATAGATCTATTCTTAATCAAAGAGATACTGTAATGTTACAAGTTAAGCTTGCAGAGGTTAACTTAAAAGCAGCCTTAGCTAGTGCAGGAGTCAAAGCTAATTTAGCTAAAAAAGAACGAGATGCTGCTATAGAAGCTCTTGATCGTAGAGAAGCATTGTTAACAGAAGAGTTAAAAGCTCAAGGTGCTGCACTGCAAGAAGAAAGAGATCTATTTATAGAGCAAATGAAGATAGTAGAACAAGAAGAAGCTTTAGTACGTGAGAAGATGAAACAGGATATACTTCAAATGTCTAGAGATAAACAAAATCTTACAGCTTTAGAAAAATTAGCTCTTAAAAAGAATGATGCAGATACAAAACAACGTCAATTTGAATTAGAACTACTTAAAAAACAATATGAACTACTTAGAGATCAAAGAGCTAGTAAGCTGTCACTTCTTGCTGAAGAAGCTAGAATAACCGGTGCAGAGATGCCTGTTCAAACTGAGACCGATAGAAGATTAGATCAAGGCATTAAGGACATGATAAGACAACTTGATACTAATATAGGAAAAGAAGGTCAAGTTGGTAGTTTAAAAGGTGACGACATAACAGCTGATTTTGCAAGCCAAAGAGCAATTATGGGTGAAAGACAAAAGGATCTGATTAATGAATATAATAGTGTACTTGATTTACAAAGAATTAAACAAGATGGTCGTACTTTAGAATTAGCAGAGTTTGATAAACTAGCAGTTAAACAAGTTGAATCTTATCTAAAGAACTTAGAAAGTTTAGGTCTTGAAAAAGATATGGTTGAGCAAAACTTTGTAGCTAAGATGCAATCAGCAGGTATGGAAGCACAAGCAGCTAAAGATTTATTTGCAATTACTAAAGAACGCTTACAGTATCAACTAACAGCTGAAGCAAAATTAAAAGATATGGTTGAAGCGTTAATTACAAATATCAATGATGGACTCGGAAATGCTATTAACAAGGTATTTGATAACATAGCAGAAGGTAAATCTATTAAAGATGGTTTGGGTGATATATTTGCAGATACTTTTGAAAACATACGTAAAACTGTGTTGCAAAAAACTCTTATAGAACCCGCTAAAGATGCCTTTAGAGGATTAGTCGGTAATCTTATTCCAGGATTAGGATTAAATGAAGAAAAAGGCGCTGATAATGCTAAAGTTATAGACGGTGCTTTACTTACTACATCAGGTAGTGCAGGAGGAGCAGCTGAAAGTCCTGCTGAAAAAATGAAAGAAGATGTAGAGAAAAAAGGTATGGGATTCTTTGACGGATTTAAAGAAAAAGCTATGAATGTTTTTGGTAGTATGAAAGAAGGTATTGGTAACTTTGGATCCTCTGCTATGGAAACATTTAAAGGTCTAGGTGGATCACTTGGTAATATATTTAGTAGTGTAACATCTGGTCTTGGTAGCTTATTTGGTGGAGGCGGAGCCGGAGGTGGCGGAGGCATTATGTCAAGCATCATGGGAATGTTTGGCGGCGGCGGCGGTGGTGCTGCTGGTGGCGGTGGAGGCTTTATGTCAAGCATTATGGGAATGTTTGGTGGTGGTGCTGCTACTGGTGGACTAGTCGGTAGGACAGGTGTTAGAAATATGGCAGCTGGTGGACAAGTAAATGCACTTCGTGACCGCGTACCCGCTATGTTAGAACCTGGTGAATTTGTAATTCGTAAACCTGCTGCTAAATCTATCGGTGCAGGCAACTTAGGTCAAATGAACGCTACTGGTGCTGCTGGTATGGGTAATGTACAATTTAATATTGTTAATGAAGGTAAGCCTAAAGAAGCAGAACAACAAGGAGAACCTAAACTCGATGCAGATAAAATTGTTATTGATGTTGTACTCAGAGATTTAGCTGCTAATGGACCTATTAGACAAGCTATGAGAAATGGATAAGATATGACTACTTCTACCTACCCTGATGATGCCATCGCACCTATAACTGCTTTTTCAGTTGTAGGTACTGCTACTTTTAATACCACAGGTGCTACTAGGGTAGCCTTTAATTTACCTAGTGCTGTAGAAAGTAAAGGTGAAGTCACTGTATTCCAAGAAGGAATCTTACAATCCACAGGTTCCTATTCTTTATCCAATGCAGGACAAACAATAAGTTTTGTTGCAGCTCCTAATGCCACTGAGTTAATAGTTAAAACAATATCACTTCCTGCTAGATACAGACTAAATAGAACTTTTCCTTCAATAGCTGCTGTAGATTACGATAATACTACTACTGTAACTAATGGTAATGGTTATACTATTAATGGTGTTACTGAGGGCTTTTCTTTTCCGTCTACTGTAAATGTAGCAACTACTAGTGATTTTATGGTATATGTAGGTGGTGTTTTTCAATCACCTAGTAGTTACACATATCCTTCTGTTACCTTAGCTTATCAAGGTATAGATATAGGTGATAATAACGCTGTTAATTTATTAACTAACTTTGCAGATAACTTAACTGATTCTAGCCCTAAAGAACATACAGTTGCTATAAATAGTGGCTCTGCATCTTTTAACCAAAGTAACGTAGTCTTAGATGGTTCTAAATATATAGCTGTAACAGGTTCAGGTAATGATTTTAATGTAGGAGAAGAGAAATCATTTACTTTTGATACTATTATAACTCCTGATTCAGGATCTAGTATGAGTTCTAATCAAACTATATTAGCTCGTCATAATAGTGGTACAAACTATTATGCTCTACGCACAGTAGGATCAAATTCTACTATAGGTTTTATAATAAATAAATCAAATAGTATAACAGAAATATATGGTGGTAACTGTAATGGAGGTACTAGTTATCAAGTAGCTGTATCTTACGATAAAACTACTGCTAATTTACGACTCTATGTGGCTAATGCACTAGTTAAATCATTAAATTATAATCCTGCAGTAACTCCTTTTCCGGGCGGTTCTTTAATTATTGGTGCTAATAATTCTGTAGATGGCGGCTCTGTTGCTAGTCAAGAAAGATATAAAGGTAAAATTGACTATATAAGAATGGCAGATGGTGCGAGATATAGAGGAGCAATTCATAATGTTCTTACTACTACTGCTACTGTGATTGGTGGGTCTCCTTTAGGAGCTATTGATAGTGAGGATACTTTATCTATACGTATATTTGACTCAGATGTTTCTGTATCTGATAGATTTAACTCTATGGCTGATAGAAAACCTGATGGAGGTTTTACCACTACTAAAAAGTTTGCTACTTCTACATTTACTTCAGAAGCAGGATATGAAAAAAGACGACTAAAATCAAGAAGACCTCTTCGCTCTTATGACTTAAAATATACTAATATTTCAGGAGTAGAAAGAACTGCTATTGAAAATTTTTATAACGCTAGAAGTGGAGATTTTGAATCTTTTAGTTTTGACTTGTCACATCTAAATGAAAGTGGTACAATTAGTGCAAGATTTGATGGAGATCTTAGTATAACACAAGTTCTTTCGTCTGGTCCTTCATTGACTGAGAATATTTATTCGGTTGGTTTTAAATTGAAAGAGACATATGACTAATGACTGCTAGAAACTATGATGTAATTTTAACTGTAGCAGATTCTTCTAATTTCATTCCTGGTAATGCTATTGTTGGTAGTACTAGTGCTACTGTTGGTTTTATTGCTAATGTTACTCAGGCAACTAAACAAATAAAAGTTAAACTAAATAACGTATTACAAGAATTTCATACTAGTGAAACAGTTACTTCTAAGTCTGTTGTTATAAGTGGTACTGCAAACGGTGTATTGAATACTCTTAGTGTTCCTTTTAAATCAAATGTATTTGCTAGTGAAACAACTACTGCTACTTCTAGTATAGCATCACAAGCTCCTAGCCCTTTCATAGCAGAAAAAAATGCTTTTATTCAGAATCCTATAGTAAGACTGTATGAAATATACTATCCGGGAGAGTGGTTTCCTGCTACTCCTGAAGGATTACCTACTGGTGATGGAGAAGGTAGAGCATGGCCTGTTAATTTTCCTTTAAAATTTGCAGATGTAGCAGGTGATTTAATATCTGATTTGCACTATAATGTAACATATGATGGAGATTCTTATATACCTTTTCCTGTAGATATTTCTAGTCTTAGTCAAGGTACTGATGGTAAAATTAATGAACTTACATTAACTGTTTTTAATGTAGATAATCTTATTTCTGCTTTAGTAGAAGACCCTTTTATTGTAGGTAATAATACAACATGGGCATGTGTAGCTAATGTTAATGGAGTACCTTGTAATGGTATAGATCCTAGGACTATTAACTTTAGTCCTGCAGAGGTAGGAAATGTAGGAGAAATAGCTTTTGATACTCTAACTAGAGCAAGGGCTAATGGTTTTGTTTATGATAGCTCTATTGTAGGATACTATGGACAATCTAATGCTTCTTGGAATTATGAACAAACTGTTATTCAAACAGGTAGTAAAGAGGGTGATTGGAGAGAACTTAAAACTGACTCTAGAGATTTGCAAGGTGCTGTAGTAAATATTAAAACTACTTTTGCTAATTTTTTAGATGTTTGGCCTGAACATAGTGCTGCTAAATATATCACTGGTAATGTTATTGAAGTATATAATGCTATGCCCTATAGAGTAGGGGATAGTGTAAAATCTATAAAAGGTTCTACTTCTGGTACTATTCAAACAATAGAAGAAAATAGATTTTTATTCTTATCTAATGCACTAGAAGCAAATACTGCTGTAGGTGATCCTATTTATGTAATTAACGCTGATGTAGATACTGAGTCATATATTGAAGACAGATTTAAGATAGATCAGTTAGAATCTTTAGGAGATGATACTGCAAGATTCGGACTAGTAACATGGTTACAGTATTTTAAACAAGTAACTCCTAGACGTAAATATTATAAAAATACTTGTCAGTGGCAGTATAAAGGTGAAGAGTGTCAGTATCCTGGCCCTGCTGGTGGTACAATACCTGGGACTTCTCTTACAGCTAATACTAATCCTATAGGAGTAGATAATACAACTGCTTCGGGTCCAGAGGGTGATATATGTGGTAAAAATATCTTAGCCTGCACTCTTCGAAACAACTCTATACATTTTGGAGGCTTCCCTGCAACAGGACGAACAATTCCCAAGCAATAATATAACAGGTTGTATACTTCCTTGGATGCATATTTTTGGTAGTTTGAGCGGTAATTTTTATATATGCTGCCATGCTGAGTATGCTCAAGGTACAAGAGTTATGGGTACTTATAAACAATCTTTAGGAGAGATCTGGAATAGTGAAGATTATAAACAAGCTCGTTTAAATTTATTAAAAGGAATAATACCTACTGAGTGTAAAAATGCTTGTTATGATAAAGAAAAACAAGGTAGTGGAAGTAATAGAATCACTGCTAATGATCGTTTTAATCACTATGCTCATCTACAAGATAAAACTAATAGTGATGGTAGCCTAGATGTAACTCCTGCATATTTAGATATTAGATTTGGTAATCTATGCAATTTTAAATGCAGAATGTGTGGACCTTATGCTTCTACTAGTTGGTACAAAGATAGTGACGATCCTAAATGGTCTAAGACCATAGATTACTTTACTGATAATGAAGATTTTTGGAAAGATGTACCGCAATATATACCTAATCTAGAAGAAATATATTTTGCAGGAGGTGAACCTTTTGTACAAGAGGGTCATTACAAAATGCTTACTTTACTAATTGAATCGGGTTACGCTAAAAATATACATGTTAGTTATAATACAAACTTAAGTTATTCTAAATTTAAAAAATATGATCTTACCGAACTATGGTCTAATTTTAAAAAAGTGTCTATCTGGCCTAGTATTGAAGGATATGGAAGCCGAGTAGAGTATGCTAGGAAAGGATTATCCTGGCCTAAATTCGAAAAACATGCTATTATGTTTAAAGAACATATACAAACAGTTAGTTGTGTTATAAATATATATAGTATAACTTCTATGCCTGATCTTATTATATGGTGTAAACGTAATGGTTTTGATTTTTATGGGTCAACTCAGATAGAACCTTCATACCAAAAAGTTACATGTTTACCTAAAGAGTCTAAACAACAAGTACTTAATATATATAAAAAATTTATAAAAGAGTATAGACCAATTTTAACGTCACATGACTTAGAACAAATAAAAAATTGGCTAAGTTATATGACTAGCGCAGATGAAAGTAGTCAGCTATTAGCTTTTAAACAAGAAACTGAAAGAGTAGATAAGCTACGTAATGAATCATTTGTTGAAACTTTTCCGGAGTTTGCCTCATGGTACGAAAGTATATAAGTCTACCACATTCTTATGATAGTGTAAATTGTATAACACTAATTAAAAGTTTTTATTACAACGAATTGAATTTAGAATTTTCTTTGCCTGATTATCCCCTATCTAAGCATTGGATTAAAGAATTTACTACAACTAGTATAGATAATTGGGCAGCTCAATGTGCTAAAAAAGTAAGTTTGACAAACGCTAAAGATTATGATGTAATAGCATTTAAGTCAGAAAAAACAAATTTAGTAATACATTTTGGAATGTACTTAATGCCATCCAAAATGCTACACATCGAAGAAGGGGGAATTTCGCGTGTGGAAACTCTATCAGATTATTGGGTAGAGAATATACATTCGATTTATAGACATGACAACTTGGTATAATAAATACAAAGATTTTCCATACTTACATTTAGGTAATAATGCTGAGACAGGGATTGATTGTTTTAATCTCTGTAAATTAGTGTATCTAAATGAATTAAACATAGATATACCGTATACTAGTGATCATTTTTGTAAAATTATTGATGAAGATTGGTATAGTAAGACTCATACACGGTATTTTGAAGAAGGCGGTGCTAATACTGCAACTTATGGTTGGAGAAAGATTAGGGGAGAACCTAAACTTTATGATCTTATAACTATGAGTTTAGGAGCTACTAATGTAACAAATCATTGTGCTCTATATGTTGATAGAAATAGGATACTACAAACAATGATTGATCATACTAGTTGGGTAGCTCCCTATGGAAATTATTATAAACAATATACTACGGGGGTGTATAGATGGAAAGATTTATAAAGTTAAAAGAAGATATGAATGCACACTCTATGTTAGATTATCCTAGAGAGTGTGTCGGTATTGTTACTAAAGATTTTACCTACATACCTTGTGCAAATATATCTCCAGCTCCTAAAGATAGTTTTATACTAGATCCAGCAGATTTAGTAAGGCATGACGAAAATATATGGGGTATTTTTCACTCACATCCTGGTGATGAAAACCCCATTCCAAGTAAAGAAGATAAAGTCAGCGCAGCTTTTCAAGAATATAGATTCTTAGTAGGGTTTGATAATAAGTTTTATATATACTGGTTAGACCATAACGTAGACGCACTCATATTTGATGAGTTTAAGGAAGAACATCTTGTTAATTAATCTTAAAGTACACTCAGCATATAATAAATTCTTTGATCAAAAAGTATATTCTTTTGATGCTAATGTAGCTTCAGATGTTATAGACTATCTTAAAGGTGTACATCCTAAATTTGCTAAATACATGGTAGAAGTAAACTCTGATGAAGCAAATGAGTCATTTTCTTTGCTTGATAAAGATTTAAAACAAATTACTGCTGATATGCTATTAATTAAACATTTTAAAGATGGTGAGACAGTACATTTAGTTCCTACTATTTCAGGGGCAGGTGGTAAAGCTAGTAAGATGTTTGCTGTATTTGCTATTATAGCATTTGGTATGGCTACCGGTGGTGCTGGATTTGCAGCACTTGGGGCAGCAGGAGGCGCAGCAGGAGGTGCAGGAGCAGGAGCAGCAGCTGGTGGCGGTGGATTTCTTAGTACTATGTTAGGTGGCGGTGGTGGTGCTATGGGTTGGTTAGGAAGAATAGGTTTAAATATTGGTATGTCCATTATTGGTAGAATGTTCCAAAAATCTCCTGCGGCAAAACAGCAACAAAAAACAACTGAATCTAGTGTGAGAGATAATGGTATGTTTGGTAGTTTAACTAATAGTTCTTCTAGTGGTACTCCTATAGCATTAATATATGGAGAACACAGAGTAAGTGGTCAATTTTTAAGTGGATATATAAGTTCTATCTCTCATGGTAGTGGTGATCCAATTAGTGTGGGAGGTCAGTTTGATGGCGAATAAACATTTTGTAAATTATGATAATACCCTTGTCCCACAAATTAAAGGTGCAAAAGGCGGTGGTAAGGGTGGTTCACAAAGCGAACCTCACACTCCCGTAGAACATCCTCAAAGTCTATTTTCTACTGATATTCTTTTTGTAGTAGTAGGTTTAGGAGAAGGGCCAGTATATAGAATAAATCCTAATGGACCTCAAGATATTGAGTTAGGCGATGGTTCTATTGATGATCTAGTAAATTTAGATGGTGACGGTCTTGAGAATCAACAGAAATTTAAAACTTTATCTACCACAGGTACTACTGTACAAAATAGATTAGATGTATTTGGCGAAACTACCACTACTCCTCAAAACTTTGCATCACCTGTTAGTTTAAAAAGTGGTAGTTCAGGTATACCTGCATCTGGAGTTACTCTACAAGAAACATCTTCTAAAGACTGGGATGCTTTAGATTTTATGTTTCAGATAGGATCTTTACAAAAAATTACTGATAAAGGTGATATATTAAGTCACAGTTTATCTGTAGCTATTGATGTATTTGATCATACAGGCTCTACTATAATTGCTACGGGGTCTCGTGGTGTATCAGGAAAAACAACTGTTGCTTATAAATTTACTATAAAAATTCAAATACCAGAAGCTAGTAAGAATACCAATGGTTATAGGTTTTCAGTAAGAAAAACCTCATCTGATTCTACTAGTTCAGGTGTGACTGATGATGTAAAATTACTTGCATGGAATGAAATTGAAAATTCTCCTCAAGCCTATCCTAGGACTGCTCATATTGGATTTGCATTAAAAGCTACTGATGAGCATAATGGTATTCCTACTTTTACCAGCTTAGTAAAAGGACTAGTACATAAAGTTCCTTCAAACTATAATCAACCCACTTTAGCTAGTGGAGAGATAGATTGGAGAATGATAGAATGCCCTGCTACAGGTGATAATAGTCCTGCAACTGCTGGTTATTATATGCAACAAACAGGATCTGTAGTTCAGACTAGTGCTACTATTAATATTTATCGAGGTACTTGGGATGGTACTTTTGTATATTCTTGGTCTCAGAATCCTGTGTGGATTATATTTGACATATTAACTAATAAAACTTATGGTCTAGGTATCCCTGATACTACTATTGATAAATATAGATTTTATCAGATAGCACAATTCTGTGATGCCTGTGATTATGCTACTGGTAATTTTGTTGGAGTAGATGGTATAGCTGATGGTACTTTTAGAAGTAAACCTAGAAATACTTTTACAAGTTCAAGAGAAAATCAATTAGGTATAACACAGGGTACAAAGATTAGAGAAAGAAGATTTACACTAAATACTGTTATTGCTGATCAAAAAGCAGCTTTTGATACTCTTAATGCTTTAGCTTCCAGTTTTCGTGGGGCTATAATTTATGCACACGGTAAAATTACATTAGCTTGTGACTTACCTGATGAAACTCCTGTTATGGTATTTAATGAAACAAATATAGAAGATGGCAGTTTCATTATTTCAGGGAATAAAGAAAGTGAAGTACTAACAGGAGTTGATGTTAGTTATATTGACCCTGGTAATCACTATAAACGTGAAACTGTACGTATAGATCAATTAGGCAGTAATGATGGTATCAGCAAAACTGAGATAGAAAATATAGAATCTTTAGACATACCAGGTATTACTAGACGTGGACAAGCACTTAGATATGCACAATATCAAATAGCTTCTTCTAGATATTTGAGAAGAACTACTACTTTTAATACTAGTACAGATGCTTTACAGTTAGTACCAGGAGATGTTATTGCTGTATCACAGCAGTCAAGTGGTGTAGCCTACGGTTATGGTGGCAAAATTAGAGCAGACTCTCCTGTTGAATCAAGTAATACTAATGTATTTATTGAACATTTTACTGTTCCATCACTTAATGCTATTAATTTTAATGCTAATACTGGTCCTTTAGTACTTAGAGTTGTAAAATTATCTACAGATAGAATAGATACCTATATATTATCTAATACTAAATATGCATTATCTACTACGGATGCTGTAACTACCGGTGTTGATCAAGGTATACTAAATCC
>JACLAB010007162.1_pt1 | contig 28546 bp, 19 predicted proteins | sample 8027921 | NCBI WGS metagenome assembly JACLAB01 (sample SAMN15725117, study PRJNA655200) | protist metagenome | isolation source: fluorescence activated cell sorting (FACS) single amplified genomes of... | place: USA: West Boothbay Harbor, Gulf of Maine | collected 2000-07-19 | reverse complement strand
GGCAAAACCATGTCGGACGTTAGATCACTCGAGCTCTCTTTCGTGCGAAGAATGAATTCTGTCTGAAATATGCGGGTGTTTTCTGTCTCGCCGCTGTGGGCCAGTATGCCGTCCAGCGAGTGAACGCTTTCATGTCTACCCGTACATTCGTCAACCGCTCTTTATCGTTTTATCTTCTCTTCAAACCGCGCTATGAAGGGAAACTGACCGAGTGTTTATTTTTCGACGCAGGGATCGACGCGAAAGAAAATCGCGAAGGCGTCCGGGTGCTCGTTTGAGTACGTCGGCATGCTCGGCATCATGGCTGGCGATCGTGACGAACGCGCGAGATGTTGGGACTACATTCGATGGTTGTTGAAGCAACAGAAAGGGACGTTGGGGACGGATATTGCGTTTAAAGATCGCAACGATGTCACCGTTTTCCCGTGTAAATCTGGCTTCGGCGGCATCAGCCGCATCTACGGCACAGGCGGCGCCACGCTCCGGCTCATCGAACAAAACACTGGTACGTTTTGCTTCAACATACCCGATCCGGATGACGAGCCAGAGAAAGAGCTAGTGCTCATTTTCAGTCACGATAAGGGCGCGCGGTCGCGGGCTAGAGACGCCATGCGTGATGTCTTGAACGGCCATCGAGTGTCGGCGAATGGCGGCGGGAACGGTGGCCAGCAACGATGCTATGACTTTAGCGTTGGTCGATGCCGACGCGGTGATAGCTGCAAATGGGCGCACATCGTTCCACCAGGCCCGCCGGGTCCATCGCGAGGAGGCGATAGAGGGCGAGGAGGACCGAGTCGCGGAGGAGGACCGCGCCGCGACGACAGAAAACCGTACAGTCGCCCCAACGATACCTGGGGAGCGATGGCGGACAGATTAGGATGAAAACGTATTGTTACGCTGTGCATGTAATTGTGAATTAAAGCTCGCTGTTATCGTGCGCCCTGCGCGATGCAAATTCTTCAAACTCGCGCGTGCCTCGCTCGAGCTTCGCGCGTTCGTTGTCGTCCTCCATCGACGCGAACGCTTTGCTCAAGATTTCTCGCGCCTCCTTCAGGCGCGATTCGTCGTTGCGATAAATGAAACGCACAAAATCCAAAAAATGGTCGGCGAATTCGGGTTCGTGTTCGATCGCCGCGCGGTAGTGCGCATCCACTTCAAGTGCCGCAGCGCCAAGCAACTTTTCCTCGCACGCTGCCAATAAATGATACGCCTGTCCAAAGTTCTCCGCTAGCTTCAGCGCCTGTTGCGCGTCCTCCACGCACGCACGGTAATCTTTCTTCGCGCGATGCACTTTTCCTCGACTAAAATACAATCCAGGCGCCTGTCGAACCGTATTCAACGCCTCGTTGTACGACGCCATCGCGTCGTCCAATCGCCCATCCTCGTATTGATTCGACGCCAACGCTTCCCACGACAGCGCATCTCCCGGTTTCGCCTTTGTCGCGCGCGCGTAATACACCTCCGCTCGCGCTCGATCTCCCCGAACCGCGCTCCACAGATCACCGAGCGCGATCGCCGCGTCCGCGTATTCTGGCCAGTGTCGCAGCGCGAGCTCGAAACTCTCTCGCGCGAGCTCGAACCCGCCCGGCGCGCGCCTCGCGAACGTCTCTCCCACTCCGTACAGCGCGGGCGGGAAATTCATCTTGGACGACAGCGCGGCGACGTAGCACGCGAGCGCGGTGTCGTACGCGCCGCGCTTCAGGTGCGCGTTCCCGGCGGTGTTGGCGCGACGGTGTCCGCTCTTGTGCTCGGGACATTTCGACACGTCCACGGTCGACAGCGCGGCGTGCAGGTTCGGAGGGAGGTTCGGGAGGTTCGGCAGCACCGGTGTGTGCGCGCGCGCGGCGCAGGCGAGCGCGAGAAGCGCGAGCGCGCACGCGAGGACGACGCGGAGACCGCGATGGGCCATCACCGTGGAGGCGCGAAGTGACGACGGGGACGACGGAACGCCCCGCTCGAGACTCCGACGCGTGTGATCGTCGCGATGAGCGATGAAACGCGGAGGGTGATGAGTATAGCTTGTGTGTCATTCTTAATATCAACGCCGCGGCGGGGCGAAAAGATTAGAGCACCGTGAGCTCGCGCTCCTTGGTACGAACGGTTCGGTCCCATCGCTCTCGCGACATTTCCAAAACATTCGGATACCGCGTGCCGTCGCCGCTAATTTTGCAACCCGGGGTGAACCAGAACAAAATATTTCTACCTAGTATCTCTCGTAAGTTGGCGAGCAAACCGAGAGAGTACGGATGCTCGACGACGGTGGGGATGTTGTTGTATCTTGAACGCACGCCTTCGTAGTGCTCGATGGTCGTCTTATTGTTCACCACGAGTCGCACGTGCCACACGAAGAGTGCGGCGAGGGCGATCGTGAGCGTACACGTCACCACCAAACACCCGATGACGAGCGAGGAAGCTTTGTAGTCGTCAACCTTGGATCCGCGCGGGCTGAAGATTTCGGTCGCCGCAAAATTTCCGAGATGGTACGCCGCTTGGCACAGCGAAATCGTGGCGTACAACAAAAACAAGAAGAAACTCTTGTAATTATAGTGTCCCACGCAGTTATTCACCCATACGCAGTGATGATCCATGCGCAACACGCACCGCTTACACACGCGACAGTGATGCGTCCGCGGCGGTTTGTGCCGTTCGCACTTTTGACAAAATCGAAATCCGCCGCCTTTCCGTTTCGCCTCCACGAGCGCGTCTCCCTCCTCAACCTTGGGCACGTAATCCCCCGGAACCCTCCCCGGATCCCTCAACACCGTGCACGCGTACATCACCAGCCCCAGCCCCGCGGTGAGCGCGAAGACGAGCTCCGCCAGCCCTCCCGCGTGGCCTTGGCGAAACGCGTACGTCTTCGTCGTCTCGTACACGTAAGAGTACATCCCCAGCACCAGCACCGCCGGCAGGTTCAGTTTCCCCACGCATCGTCGCACGCACGTCCGCGCGCGTCCCCTTCGGTTCATTCCGACGTTCTCCGCCATCGCGTTCGTCGCGCCGCGTTATCCGCCCACGATCCCGATCGCGCCCTCGCCCGTCTACCGTCGCACGCTCCCGCACTTACAATTCGCTCCGCACTTACAATTCGCTCCGCACCGGCAATCCTTCCACGGGCACGCGCTCCCCGCGCTTCCGCACGCGCCGCGCGCGGCGCCACCGCTCGATTGCGCGCAACTCGCGTGCGGCGTTTGCGGCGCCTTGGGCGTCGCTTTCGACGACTTCGAGCCGCCGAACAGGTTCGCGAGGACGCCCATGTGCGCGTCGCGCGCGCCGTTCGTCGCCCGGTCGCCGGCGCGGCGGAGATCGATCGAAGCGCGCGCGGCGATCGTCGACGAGTGGCGCTCGACAGCGCGCACCGCTCGACACTGCGCGACGGCGCGCGCGATGTCGACGGCGACGCGCCCGGACGCGCGCGCGGCGCGCGCGGGATGGCGCTCGGGACGTCGCGCGCGCGCGTCCGGACGCGCGCGCGCGTCGGGGGCGACGAAGGCTGGGGAAGGCGACGCGTTTCGAGGAACGCTGGACGCGGTCGCCGTCGCGACGCTTCGCGCGCTCGGTGGCGTCGCGCGCGACGTCGCGGGGAACGCGAACGCGAGGCCCGCGCGGTTTCCGCGAGGACCGCGCGAGGACGTGGCGCTGGAGTTGGTGTACGATCCGTTGATGTTTTTGGAACGCGCGAGCGAGGCGCACGGCGACGCGGTCGGGCTGACGCTCGCGGGAGAAAACGTCGTCCTCGTCAGCTCGCCGGCGCTGGCGAGAGCGGTTTTGGTGGATCAGAGCGAGTGTTTTCAAAAAGATGGCACGGCGTTCTTTCCCGGATCGTCGTTGGCGGGGAATGGGTTGTTGGTGAGCGACGGCGAGACGTGGGCTCGACAGCGACGGTTGAGTAATCCGGCGTTTCGCAAGGCGGCGGTCGAGACGTACGCGCGATGCATGATTGAGGTTGGTGAGAGATTAGTGAATAAGACGTGGTCGAGGCGGGGAAGGCGGGACGTGTACGCGGATTTTAACGATGCGACGTTGGAAATCGTGGCGAGTGCGTTGTTCGGGGCGGACGTCGTCGGTGCGAGAGCGAGTACGATCAATGGTGCGATTAAGGATAGCTTTGAATTTTTTGGTCGGCGAGCGGCGACGGGAATGATTATTCCCGAGTGGGCGCCGACTTTTGATAACGTCCGGTACAACGATGCGGTGAAAAGACTCGACGAGGAGGTGTACAGTATCATCGCCAAACGTCGCCGAGCCATGGCGAGTGGAGATCAAAAGAATGAATTGGACTTGCTCGATCGTTTGTTGCTTGAAAAAGATGAGAACGAGGGTGACGGCAACGACGCGACAGGGATGTCGGACAAAGCTCTTCGCGATGAGCTCATGACACTCATGGTCGCTGGACAAGAGACGAGCGCAATTTTGTTGTCGTGGGCGTGCGCGATCATCGCTGAAAGGCCAGATGTGGGCGATAAGATAGCCACCGAGGTCCGAGAACACTTGAAAACCAAGAGCAATACTGGCTCGTCGCTCGATGCGAGTGATTTCGCGAAACTTCCGTACACCGAAGCGTGCATCCTCGAGACGCTTCGCATTCGTCCGCCAGCCTACATGGTGGGTCGATGCGCCGCGAGAGATGTGGAGCTTCGACCGGATGTGTTCATTACGAAAGGAACCACCGTTCTGATCGCTCCGTATCTGATTCAAAGAGATTCGAAGTATTGGAACGACCCCAAAGCGTTCAAACCCGAACGCTGGTTGGTGAAAAGTCCGTATTCGGAAGGAACATTGGCGCGCGATGCGTTGAAAAATCTCGGACCGAATGACGCATACTTCCCGTTTGGAGGCGGACCTCGCGTGTGCATCGGCACTGGGTTCGCTATGATGGAGAGTGTTCTTTTACTCGCACTTATTTGCAACGCGTGCGAACTACGCCTTCCCCCGGGATCGAGCGCGCCAAAGCCAAAAGCTTTGATTACCCTGCGCCCGGATGAAATCGAGCTCGTCGTCGGACCGCGGCCAAGAAGCGTTTAACACTAATATTCAATACAACGCTGTTTGTAACTCTAGCTAGATCTAGCTTATAGCAGCTACCAATTACCAACTGTTCAGTTGGACGACTCCGACGGATTTTGCGCGAATGTGATATTGCGTTCGAAGCGCTTCGCGAGCATTTGACGATCCTGGATTTCCGCCAATCCATTCACGATAGAGCGTTGATACATCCGCCATCGGTCGTGCGCGTGCGTTTTCCCTATACCTATCATCTAGTCTGTCGATCAATTCTTTGTTCGCAGTTCCCTCGCGCGCTGGGATTTGACCGCCGCCGTTCAAGCATCCCGAAGGACACGCCATTATCTCGACGAAATGATGTTTGCTCTTTTTTAATTTGATGCTTCGAATAAGATTTTGAATGTTTCTGAACCCATACGCGACAGCCACGCGTAGAACAGCTTCACCATTAATCGTCAGTGTGGCCTCGCGCATGTCTGCGTTGCGCATCTTGACCCAGTCAATTTCTCCGGTTATCGGAGTGTTGAACAACTCCGCCGCCGCGCGACGGAAAACGTACTCCGCGTATCCCCCAGATCCCGATACCGCCGGCGCTGCGTGCACACTTTCTGGTGCTTGTTCGCTTGTGCTCACGAACGCGTCGAAATCATTCGCTGGCGCGTCTCTCAAGTGGCACAAACCAGCCTTTTCTAATAACAAAGCCACCTCGCCAGTCGTGAGCACGACATCGACATCCTTGACACCGTCGCTCTCGAAATCATCGCGAGTCGCCTCGAGCTTTTTGTCGTAGCACGGCATCACGCTCACATGGTACACGTTACGTGCTGGTACGCCGAGTTCGCGCGCGACCGCGGTCTTCACAAACTTTCCCATGATTTGCTGCGGACTCTTCGTCGTCGCCATGTGCGGCACCGCGAGTTCGCCGTGCGTCTTCTCCGCGTAACACACCCACCCCGGACACGCACTCGCCAGCATCGGCGTCGCCGCGCGGTCTCGCATCCACTCTGTGAACTCTGCAAACGTCTCCACGAGCGCTATATCCCGACTAAATGACGTATCAAACGCCCTCGCCGCGCCGAATCCCGCCTTCAACAGCCCGCCGAGCCGCGCGCGCGTCTCCTCCACTCCCAATCCATACGCCTCGCTCAGGCTCATCAACGACTGCGGGCTGACGCTCGCGACGACGACGCTCGTCCCGTCGCTCCGCGCGCGCGCGCACGCCTCTGCGAACTCATCCACGGATTGTTGTTCCAGCAGCACGCTCTCCGCGCTCGTCACGCAACCGCTGCACGCCAAGCAATCGCTCAGCGACACCTTCAGCGCGTCGCCCTGCGTCATCGTCGGCGTGAACGTCGACGATGGCTCGGCGTCCACGGCCATGGCGTCGTCGTCGCGCGGTTTACGTCGACGCAGGGCGACTTCACCGGTGGAGAAGGCGTCTTCGGAAGACGCGCCGACGGCACCATCGTCGTCGAGTTTGAGCTTACCACCGTCGAGAGCGACGACGCAGTCCTGCGAGGGAGCGATGAAGTCGTTCAGAGCGTCGGGCGCGATCTTCACCGCGCCCGAGAACATGACGACGCGAGGGGGTGAGTGACGCAGCGAGGGATGGGCGCGCGGCAGTACTAAAACGTGAGTGAGTGTTATTGCGAATGTTTGCTCTTCTTTCGGGCGTTCACGGTGGATTGGCAGTACGCTCCGATGAGATTTTTGATTTTCTCCTTGCGCTTGCTCGTCATGAACGCCTTGGAGGTGTCGTTGACGCCACCGGAATTGTCCAGAATTTTCTCGACGACTTTTTCTTCGAGTTTTTTGCACTCGGCTTTGGTGACGATTCCTCGTTCGCGCTTGTCTTGAAGCTGCTCGTGCACGTAATGACGCACTTGTTTTCTGATTCTAGCGAGATAGTCGTCGAGTGAAATTTCTGGCGTCTCATCGTCGTCATTGTCGTCATCGTCGTCGTCGTCACCATCCGCAGCCTTGCGCTTCTTGTTCTTGGCGCGTTCACGCTTCGCACTCGCTGCGTCATTGAATGAGTCAAACGATGCGATGACGTCCTTCTTAGACATGCGGACACCAGCCGTTGCCGCGATCTCAGCTTCCCGAGCGGCGCGCTGAGCTTCTTCGGCTAAACGCATAGCCTCTTTGACTTGTTCCGCCGCGCGTTCGGCCGCTTGTCGCGCCGCGAGCGCGGCTTGGCCCTCCGGTAAATCGTGCGCAGCGCTTATCATGGCATCACGTTTCGCTTGAATTTCCTCAGCGGTTTTCACTGGTACGATGACATGTTTGACTTCGACGGTCTCTTCTGCCTCGTCGTTGGCGACGTCCATTTCCTCGACAGTAGCGTTTCCAAGCAACACCGCTGCGCCGAGGTGCGACGGCTTCTTTCGCACCGGCACTACCTTCTTCTTCGTCTCCTCCTCCACGTCATCGATCGGCGGCAAACCAGCAGATTTACGACTAAGTGCTTGCATCCACTTGTGGCCGCATTGACGTGCGAGTTGACGCACGCGTCCGTCTTGGTGCGTTTGGAAACGATTCTTGAGCGTCCTCGGGATGCCGCTCGCACGAAGCGCAGCGAGATCTGATGGAATCACCAACAACAGCTCCAACATGCGCCTCATCAGCACTAAAGTCTCCGACGTCTTCGCATGATTCTTCGAATCAAGCATCCATTCGTTGAGAAGAGCCAAACCCTCGTGCTTCAGCGCCCAGTCTCGGCGATCGCTCGCGCTTACGTCATCGACCAAAGCGTTGATCATCGCTCTTCGGCCTGGAACGGTTCTCAATTTCAACATGACAGTGGCGAATTCGATTGGAACGTCAACTTTTTCGCCAGTTTCGACGGCAGACATAATGCGGTAAATGATTTTTGCCTCCTCTTTACCTGCATCGGCGAGATAATCTTCTTGAGCACGTCGACGATACAATTCGCTCGGATCGATGACATGGTCGAGCGCGTTCTCCTCTTCATCCAACGCGTACTCAACATCGACGTTACGCTTCGCGATCGCCGCGCGCATTTCGTCCAAATTGAACACTTCATCATGCACCTCTTTTGCGCGAGCGATCGCTAGCGCTTGACGCGCCGCACGCCAACCGGTGAGCATCGCACCGCCAACAGTGTCTGGATGTTCCTTACAGGTGTGTTCACCCGCGAAGAGCACGCGTCCTTCAGGCTTACCCAAATCGTCGTAATCAGAAGCTCCCTTCGAGCCAGTGGCAACGTAGGAGTACGATCCTCTTGCATACGGATCGGACTGCCATCGAGTGACGAGAGATTGCTTCAAAGGAGGCATCTTCGACGGATCTTCCGGGAAACAGATTCTTGCCAGTGTCGCAAGAACAGATTTCACTATGGACTCCGAGCCTTCGGTTTCAGCCGATTTCGCGGCGTCGCCGGCGATGAGAGAGATCAGCATGGGCTTGCCACTTACTGGCACTAAGTTCCAAAACATAAAACTTCGCCCGCGATTCTCTGCACTATCGATGGCAGAGCCAAAATAATCAATCGATTGATCCCAAAACGCCTCGTCAAATTCAAGGACAACTTTGTTCAAGTTTCCGTAGCCGAGACGCTCAACCGCGCTCGACTTCATCTCTCCGAGTGGTGGGCTGAACTTCACGTCACCAGCCTTGAGACAACCAAGCGGGACGGTGACGACGACGGAAGCACCTTCAATCTGCTGCCCATCTTTCGTTTCAACGACGACGCCGTTCGCGTCATGACGCACTTCGGCAACAGGCATACCGAGACGAACATCAAGGCCCTCCGCCAGTCGAGACATGATGGTTCCGTAGCCACCACTAACCATGCAGTGTGCACCGCCGAAACCCCCGAACGTCTCATCTTGGTTCCAGTGTGGTAACGAAATATCATTCAACGATGCGCTGCAACCATACTCAAGATTGGCCCAGTGCCAATCGAGCAGGCGGCGTTCGGTCTTACCCATTCGAGCCGCTTGTTCCGTCCGCACAGCAGCGTGTGTTTCACTATCATCACTGTCGTTGCCGTCGTCTTGCACGAGCTTCAAAAAGTAATTCTCCGTCGCCTCCTTCAAAGCCTCGCCGAGCGAAGCGTCTATCATTTGGCCTTCTCCGCCCGCATCCACCTTGGCGCGAGCTTCATCCATGACCAAGTCACGGATGCGCTCTACTTTTTCATCCATTTCCTTTGAAACTTGTTCGCCAGTCTTGGTGTCGTACAGCGGACAGCCTTCACGAAGTTCGACGAGATTCAAGCCGAGCTGTTTGGCGACGACGCCGCTGGGATCGGCGCGAATGCCGAGCCATGGCATCCCAGTGCGTCGCTTAGGATCTTCACTCACGCCAGTGACGATTGACGCACCCAAATCCACGGGGGCGCTAAAGGTTTCTGAATCCGTGTACACACGCCCTCCGACGCGATCGCGCGCTTCAAGAACGACGACTTCGCAACCTTGTCGACGAAGCATCGTCGCCGCTGCGAGACCGGCGGGTCCAGCCCCGATCACGATCGTCGGTCGCACATCCACAAGGGCCGGTCGCGGTGGGATCTCGGCCATCGTCTCTCCGGCGTCATCAGCGTCGTCCTCGACGTCCGCGAATTCGCTCGGATTGGCCAAAAACTTTTCAATCGTCTCGCGAATGACTGGTTTAAACTCCTTCAATCCAACACCCATGCGCTCCTCGAGCTTGTGACGAATCGCCTTCTCGGTATCCACCGTCAAATCCGCCGATCTAAGTACCGCAATCAACGTTTTCGTCACCCGCGCCTCTGTCGGCGTCTCCCCGTCCTTCGCGTCCGCGTCCGCCTTCGCCTCGGCGTCGCTCTCGCGTTTCGCCGCCTCCTTGAAGATCCCATAGTTTATCCCCCCGTTCTCCTCCAACCACCGAAACAAATCTACCGCGTACGCCACGTCGTCCGCCTCGCGCGCCCCGAGCGCCCGCGCGACGTCTTTTTCCTCGAGCGCCGTCCCGCACGCGCCGTCGATCGCCCACCGCTCCAATATCGCGTTCCTCATCCCTAGATACGCTCCCTCCGCCATCGCTCCCTTGGCGCGATCGCCGAACGCCCGCGCTTCCAAAAACGATATCCGCACGTGATCGACGCCCGCGTGCGCCGCCGCGTGCGCCTGCGGCGGTGGTAATCCATCGGGGAATTGCGAAAACTCGTCATCGCTGCCGTCGTCGTCCGAGTACAGCTCATCGAGGACGAAGCGGCTGTGTCGCCGACGAAACGCGAACTTGGCGCGCGACATCGCGCGTCGCGTCGCTCGGTCGAGCCGCGATCGACGCGCGCGTCGCACGATGACGACGAATGATGATGAACTTCATCAGACGAAGATGATGTCGCGTCGAAGAGCGTCGCGTCGGAGAGCCATCGGGGACGCACACCGCGACGCGCCGACGCCGAACTCGTCGCGGACGACGGTCGCGGTCGCGCGCGCGCGCGAGGCGCTCGGCGCCGCGCGCCTGGCGCGAGGCGCGGCGAAACCGCCTCGGGACCGACGCCCTCGACCGCGCGCTCGGTGAAACGCGCAAACGAAATGGCGCGCGGACGACGCGAGGATGGCGCGGATGCGTCCACGACGACGTCTGCACCGAAACGAGAGCTTTATGAAGTGCTCGGGCTTGAGAAGTCGCCGAAAATCACGGGCGCGGACGTGCGCAAGGCGTATCACAAGTTGGCGAAATTGAACCACCCGGACAAGGTGTCGGGCGACGACGCGGCGAAGGAGGCGGCGAAGATGCGATTCCAAGAGATTGGACACGCGTATAGCGTGCTTTCTGATCCTGAACAAAGGAAAGAGTATGATGAAATCGGGATGAAGATGTTCGAGGAGCCGGGGGTGTATGATCATTTCGAGGCGGAGCAAGCGAGGATGATGTATTGCGAGGCGCTCGGGATTCGAGAGTGCGTGGTGCGGGAATTGTGGTGCGATTTAGAAGAGTTGTACAGTGGATGTGTGCGACGAGAGGGAGTTATGGTGCTCGGGGTAGATGAGCGAACGCGTAAGGTGGTGCAGAACAGTCACGTTTTCACCGTGCGAGTGCATAGGGGCTGGCGAGAGGGGTTCGAGTTGAAGTTTACGCCGAGCGGGAACAATTTGCAGTCTGTGATGTTTGTCATTCGCGAACGACCGCACGCGAGGTTTGATCGCGTGAACGATGGTTGTGACATCGCGACGTGGGTCGCGCTCGAGCCACGGCAAGCGGTGAACGGATGCGTCATCACCACCCGCAGCATCAGCGGCAGGGAAATTAAGCTCGCAGTCAAACCGAATTCGCACACGATTCGCAAAGGAGAGAAAAAAGTCATCAAAGGCGAAGGTTTCCACAAACCAGGGACGAACGAGCGAGGAGATATGATAATTTATTTTCGAGTGATGAATAAAGTCGAGGCTTACTTGATGCAAGGCACCGGTTGGCGTATGAAATGGGTAAAGCGCGTCGCCATAGGCTTGAGCGTTTGGATCGCGCTCAACTTGGCTGGCGAAATTCTTATCTACTTCCTCGAAGATATGCTCTTGTTGTCGAACATTCCTGACCAGTTTCTACTTGACCAGTTCCCAGCGCATTACGGAGAATTCGACACCTCCGCATGGTGGCCGAAAATGAAAATTCCCGAAGCGCTCGTCTCGGACCATTTTAGAGGCTCCACGAGTGGCGGTTTCCCCCACTATCACATGTCCGATGTACCATCTCGTGCGTTGTTGCGAGCGATCGTTCAGGGTGGGGTTTTAACGAGACCAAGGAGATAGACAAGATAGACAATAGCTGATAGCAATACAAACATTCACTTATCCATCAAATTTGAAAAGTCGGACGCGAGCTTCTCTGGCGTGTCATCATCTTCACTACTGTCAGAATCCGACGAACTGTAGAACTTTTCGGCTTTTGCTTTAGGGGACGGTCTCGGCGGACGACTGTATGATTGTACCTGCGGCGGCTCGTACGACGCCACTTCTGGTGGTCGCCCTGCCGGTTGATAGTGGCCGGGCGTGTCATTGTAAGACGGTGGCGGCGCTGTACGCTGCGCGCTGGCAGTGTTGTCAAGCTTGGCCGCGATACCCTTTAGTGTCCCAGACAACCAGCCTTTAGCAGACTCCATCCCGACCTTCATCTTGTCTTGCCAGTCCTGGGATTTCGGATTCGAGGACGTGTTCCCAAAGCCGGCGTACCTCGAAGACGCACCAGAGCCGAGATTCGAGCTTCCGTGAAAATACGACTGCTTCGGTGAATAAGATGGTTTCTTCTTCTGTGGCACGGCGTACACAGACGAAGAAGCGTCTTCTTGCGCGCGATTCGGGTTCGCAAGCATGCGTTCTCGCGCTAAAGCTTTCGCCGCCTCGCCCGCTTCTCGCATGCGTCGTTCAAGCTCTGTCTCATCGTTCACAGATGACTTTTCCTTCTTCTCCTTTTTTTCCTTCTTCTCCTTCTTGGACTTCTTTTCCTTTTTTGCCGCTCCGCTATCGTCAAAAAAATCATCCCCACCACTACTGCTACCAAACCCATCGAATGGATTCAACGTCTTCAAATCACTCGCGGATGAATTTGTTGCCGCGTCGCTCGTCATTTTCGGCACGTGCTTCTTCCCAGAGCGCGGCGGAATGGGTTGACCGGACATCGCCGCCACGACTTGCGCGCGCTCTTCTTCCGTCATGTTCTTCAAGTGATACGTTCGATCGTCCTGACTCGCACACTTTTTCAAAAACGCCACCCACTCGTGCGGAGTCAATCCGTGTAAAAACTCCCCAGCCTTCGCTCCTTTCGGTAACGGCGGCGGCGGCGGAACCCACCCGTCGTCGTGATGCACGTACCTCTTACTCACCAATGACCCTTGTCCGGTGGATAAGTCGTACCCACCCTTAGCGTTCGTCTTCCCCGAGCTCTTCTTCCTCTCGTTTGTATCCTCAAATTGAAACAACTCCGACGACCCGCTCCCGCTCGGCTTTCTTCCCCCCTCTCTGCCCTCCCCCGAGCCACCACCGCTCTTTAAACCCTTTGGCTTTTTCCACTCCTTCCCCTGCACCGCACATCGCAACTTTTCCCGCCACGCCTGCGCCGCCGCGCTCTCGTATTTCACCCGCGCGCTCGTCCCGCGCGCCGTCCCGTACTTTTCCAAAAACGCATTCATCTTCTCATTACTCGAGCACCGCATCGACGCCAACTGTTCCGCGCTCCAAGAATCCATCGTCGCCGACCGCACGAAGCTCACGTGCACGCCCAGCGATCGATGGACGCCGCTGCAGTTCAGGCAGAGGAATATCCCGTGGTTCACGCTCGCCCAATCCGGGTTGTGCGTCGCGCAATCCGCGCACGTGCGGTTTTCGGTCGCGCTCATGAGCGCGTGCAGCGCCTGTCGCGCCTCGGCGTTCATCTTTTCCGCGCGTTTTCGCCTCGCGCGCGCGCGCGCGCGCTCGACCGGCGCGATGTGCGCGCGCCAGCCGCGGCCGACCGCGCGGCGCGCCCGGCAGGAAAACGCGCGCGTCGACGTTGAATTGCGTCGCATTCGACGACGCGCGGCGCGCGACGACGGCGACGGACGTCCGCGACGCGCGAAAGACGCGAAGAAAAGCGACGCGCGCGCGATCGAGCGCGACGACGGCGGAGAAACGCGACGCGTGAGAAGGAATCGCGGCGATCATGGCCGAGGTCGCGCGAGACGATCGGTCGCCGACGACGCGAGGGAATAACACGCTGTCCATGGACGTCGAGGTCGTGGATGGCATGGTGCCGAAGCATGAGTTTGATCGAGCGATCGAGGCGGCGCAGCAGGCGCTGCGAGCGAAGACGGCGTCGAGTCAGCAGATGCTGGCGCAGGCGTCGAGCGCGATGCGCAACGCGCTGACGGCGCTGTCGCTGAGCGAGCAAGAGGTGGCCAACTTGAAGGCGACGGTGAAGGAGCTGCAAGAGCGACCGGCGGAAGGGACGAATGAAATCATCGAACGCGAGCGAGAGGAGCTGAGACAGGCGCAACAGCGCGTGGCTGATTTGTCGTCGGCGTTTCGGCAGTTGCAGGGCGAGGTGGCGCGCGTGCGATACGAGCAGGAGGGCTTCGACATGCCGGTGGCGATGTCGTTGCCGGTGAAGATTGCACCGGAATTGGCGAGCCGAGTGACGGTGATCGCGCAGTTGGTGATGCTCGGGTACTCGTATGAGGATGGGGAGATGGCTTTGGACGCGATCAGAGTGAATGACTTGCACTTGGCGCTCGAGTGGCTTGAGGGAAGACACGCGACGAAGTCGCAATTTTCAATCAATCAGCGACGCGCGGCGGATTTGGAGAACGAAACGAAAGCGCGACGCATCACAAACACGACAGAGGAGGAGACGCAAGATCGTACGCAGAGCCGCAAGCCTCGACCGGCGGCGCCTGCGCGAGCTTTGCGCGCACCGCCGACGATTCAGGAGCCAGATAGAGTCGAGGAGGTACGTGTTGTCGCCCGCACCGGAGCTAAAGCTGCGGTGACGCGTCAGAGGTCGATGATGAGCACATACGACGCTCGAAAGCGCGCGGTTTCGTCGATGATTTGTATGGCGATCAAGCCTCCTGGTGTCGCCCAAGGAATGACAAAGGAGGAGTCGGAAGCGATCGCCCAACGTTGCATCGAGGGACTAGCGCGTCTTGCGCACAAGAGCAGTGCTTTTATGCTTCTCACTCTCGGAGGCAATCGATGCGCTTTCGACTGCTTGAAGCTCTACGAAACGAACCCCGACGTCGTCGTAGCATCGTTCAAGTTGATGCGAGCACTCGAGAGCAATATGTCAACGATGATGCACATCAAGAAGCAACAGCGCTTCAGATTGCTTCCCAACGCCGTTTCGCACGCGACTGGTCTTCATTCCGGCGAAGTTGACATCGTTGGCGAAGGAGCTCATGCCTTGTGGGCATCGAATACGTTGGGGGGGGAAGCTTGCCCAAGAACGGTGCAAGAGCTCCGGATTTTTGCGTTACGTAAAGACAACACTCAACGATCCGAATATCAAAGAAAAGGATCCGAACGCCAAGCACCGTCACAAAATTGTGGGCATGCTCTTATCACTTGCGAATGGCAACAAGACCATGCAAAACTTCTTGGTAACTGAGGGCTATCGCGCGATGATTCGCAAGACACTTACCGAAAATCCTTCGCTTTCGTTTGCCGGCGAGTTTTCGTCCCTCAAAGATTGGATCAAAGAAGAATACGAGTCGCCGTCTTTCGCTCCCGACGATGAAACACCGAAAGCACGAACTCCAGGAGGACGCGATGTTAATGATTCGAACGATAAACAGTCGAAGAAACCGAAGGATGATCGCGAGAAGAAAGTTATTGAACAGCAGCAGCGAGCGTCAGCTCTGCGCTCACACATGGCGACGCGTGGAATTACGAAGGAAGGTATGTATTTCGCAAAGAAAAGGGTGATTATGATGCTATGCAAGATTGCTCTCAACCCTCCGGGCTCTGTCGCTGGTGTATCGAAGGCGGAAAGCGAGGAAATCGCTTACCGCTCCCTACTCGCACTTGCGCGGATCACGGAGAAGGGATGCGCATACCTTGTTCTCACGTGCGGAGGTCCTCGCACGGCGGTGGACTGCTTGCGTTACTATTTATACAATCCCGACATGATGTATGCGTGCATGCGTGTCTTGCGCGCCTTGCTCACGGATCCAAGCACGATGATACGACTGATGAAACAGGTGCGTTTCAAGATCTTGCCGTCTGCACTCATGGACGCAGTGGTACGTCACCCAGATGATCTGGAGATGAAAGCTGAAGCAGCGCACGCTCTCTGGGCGTACACCGGTGTTGGTGGTAAACTTGCGCAACAGAATGTCACGGATTGCGGCCCGCAAGTCATGGATTTCCTCAAAGAAGGGTTAAGCCAGGCGTGCGCTGATGTCGGATCTAACCAGTACGTGTCTACCATTCGCAAGTTTCTCGGATGCATTCTTTCCCTTGCAAAAGACAACAAGGAGATTCAAGACCAACTGGTTGAACTTGGGTTGCGAAGCGATGTGCGAAAAGCACTCAGCGAAAATCAAGGCATTTCCTTTCACGGTGAGTTTGGTTCGCTGCGTGATTGGATCAGAGGCGACAGAGGGGGTGCGAAATCTACCTCTCGAAGTAACCCTGTATCCCGCACGGAGCGAAACGCCGCGGAAAGTGCGCTCGAATCCGGGACGCAAGAGGATTCTAAACTTCCGAACGATCATATTAAGGCGCAAAAGTTATTTGCACAAGCCTCAGAGGATGAAAGCCTGTCGACGCCGGCGCCAAAAGTGAGGAACAGCGCGCAAAATCAAGGGGAAGACGAACGTCAACGCTCTAGACCGGATCGCGACGAGCCGGCGCCAAAAGTGAGGAACAGCGCGCAAAATCAAGGGGAAGACGAACGTCAACGCTCTAGACCGGATCGCGACGAGCCGGCGCCAAAAGTGAGGAACAGCGCGCAAAATCAAGGGGAAGACGAACGTCAACGCTCTAGACCGGATCGCGACGAGCCGGCGCCAAAAGTGAGGAACAGCGCGCAAAATCAAGGGGAAGACAAACGCTCTAGCCTCAAGGACGCAAACTCATCGCCTCAAGCTATTCAGTCTCAGTCTGGTTTGGATGCTTTTGACTCCCGAAGTGCGGCGTCAAAGTCAGCTGATCAAGATGAGATTGATGATGGAAAGCAAATGAGCGCGTTGCAGCGTAACTTCTCTGGACGGCACGTGGATCAAACTGAGGAAGCAAAGTCTTCGCATCTTCGTGGCAAGCAACTCAGTTTTGGAGAGGTTAAGGAACGCAGTGGACACGAGTGGACCATAAACGAAGCCATTGCGGTTTTGAAAGCACGTGACAACAGAAAGCACGTTGAAGCCTCTGAAGCTCTCGCAAACATGTTCTACGAGGAGCCAACTGTTGGCATCGCAATCGCGCTGAATGGAGGCCTTGCTGCTTTGGCGCACGCTATTACTGTTGGTGATGCGACTTTCTGTACTGGCGCTTGCGCGTTAATTCACATGCTAACGTCGAATAACTTGACACTCAAACGTTGCCAGTCGGACGCATCTGTTCTCGGTGGCGACATGTTCAAGGCCATCTTCGACGCCATGTCTAAGTCTTCCAGCAACATTGCGTTGCAACAGTGGGGCGCCACAGCTATTTGGGCGCTCGTCAAGGAGAATCATCGCGCTAAGGTGGCATTCATGTTAGCAAAGACCAACCAAGGCGAATCTTCGCTAAGAGTCTTGAAGAACGCCTTGAAAGATTTCGGCGCCGAATCCGAGGGCATCACGCGCGCCGTCATCGGGTGCACACTGGCGTTGGCACTCAATTCGGTGCCATCTCAAAAGGCCATATCCGATCTTGCGATGCCATACCTAATTTTGGATACATTAGCCAAGCATCCGCAGATTTCGTTCCGAGGTGAATTCGATAATCTTCGTGAATGGCTCAGAGATAACTCGTCGCGCGAGGAAGAAGTTCAGCGCGACGTCTCGTTCAACGAACGGCACTCGAAGAAGGATTAGCAAACAAAAATGTAAAACAACACTCTTAAATACTGTACTATTGTGATGCAAACTCTTTTGAGTCTCTACTTATTTTCTTTCGGCTTCCGAGCGGAAAAACGCGGTTTCTGCTTCTCCTTGTATTTCGGAGGTTCGAGTTGCCAGCGAGTATTAGTCTTCAACCCGTACGGCTGAAGTTTCGCAACGCCCTCGGAGCTGATCATGTTACTTCGCAGATCGATTTCCTGAATGATAGAATTTACTGCCAATGTCTTGGCGATGTTACTCGCGCCAGCGTCAGTGACTTCGTTGCGCTGAAAATCCAAGCCAAGAAGCGTGGTGTTTTCCTCGAGAGCCTCTGCGATTTCCCACGCGCCATTGTCGTACAGCTCGTTGTATCCGACGTTGAGCTGAATTAGCGCAGTCTCTTCTAACAAGACGTCCGCAATATCTTGCGCGCAGTTCGTGTGCAGCGCGTTTCCGCGTAAATTCAAAATCTCGAGTGTTTTGTTCTTCTCCAAAGCCTTCGCCAAAGCAGTGAGGCCCGAACGCTCGCCTCGCAAGCCAACGTTGTTGCACGCAAGATTGAGACTTTTAAGACGCGTCGAGTTGATCATTTCGGCGATAGCTTTCGCGCCCGACGCTCCAATAACGTTACATCCCATGTCCAAGTGCTCCACGTCCGTATGCATCAACGCTTGCATCAAAGCACGCATACCATCGGGGCCAATTGAATTAAAGCCGAGGAGAAGGACTCGGAGATTCTTCGCCGCACCACGCGAGAGCGCGTCTGCGAACGCGATCGCACCTCGATCTCCGAAACCGTTGTGTGCAAGATCAATACGACGAAGCGTGCTCGACATCGAGATACCTTTGCCGAGTGCGTCCATGCCCTCAGAGCATATGCCGTTGCCCCGAAGCGTCAAGCGAGTAATATTCACGCCCGGATGCTCGAGCGCCTCGCCAATTGCCACCGCACCTCGGCTTCGTATGTCGTTTGATCCGAGATCGAGCCATCGAAGTTTGCTTGTGCCATTTCCCGCCGATGTCTTGATGGCCTCAGCCAAGCTCACCGCGCCGTCATCGGAGACGTTCACCTTGCGTAACGCGAGCCGCTTCAAATCCCAACCTTGAGCGAGCACCTCCGCAACCGCGCGAGCGCCTTCGTTTGAAATTCTCAAGCTCCAGCTCGCATCGAACGACTCTACTTTATTCGGTCCATTGGATGCTGCCGCCACCGCCGCCGCTCGAACGCTTCCTGGATCCGAGCTATGCAATTTCAGACGCCGAACGTGAAGTTGCGGGATGGCCAACGTTTCCACCAAATCCTGCACGTTGTCGTCGTAAACGTCGACATACTTGGCCGTGGGATCGCGCCTTATCGGGTCATACAAAATTTTATGTCCCAAATCGCACGTTATCTTTCGCAATCGCGTCCCGATGGCTTTCGCGTACGCGCGCACGTCCTTTGTCGTGAGTTTACCCATCTCACCCATATCCACCGCGCGAAACTCTCGCAACACCTCGCACGCCTCCATCGTCGCCAACAATTCCGCCTTACGCATCCCACGCACCGAACTCACATCCAGTTCCTTTAAAGTATCCTTCGCCACGCACCGAAGCGTCGCCAGCGCCTTACTCGCGCTCTCACCCTTACGCAGCTTCACCCGTCCCCACGCCGCCTCCGCGATTTCGCTCGTCTTCCCCACCAACATATTTCGTTCCTTCCTCCTCGTCGCCGCCACCCTCGCCACGTCTCGAGGCGTCAGATGTTTCAATATCTCCAGCGTCGCATCCGCGTGCAAATCACCGATGAACACTCCGGATCCAACCATCGTTTCGTCTCCGTCCTCGTCTCTCGCGCCGTTCGCCTTCGCCTCCGCCCTCGCCGCCCTTCGCGCGCGTCTTCGCGCCCTCGCCGCGTGCGCCCACGGCCGTCCCCCGCCCTGCGCCGCGCTCGGCGGTTTTTCATCGAACGCCGCCCCATCGCTCTCGCGCAGCTCGGCGTCGGACCAATCGCTGTCGGACGCGCTCCGGTCGCGCGCGTCGTCGCCGTCGTCCTCGAGCCGTCGCGCGCTCGCGCGCTCGTCGCTGCTCGAGTCCTCGGCGAACAGCGGCGCGGTGCTCGCGCAGCGCTCGAAGCCGGCGATGAGGGCGTCGACGTCCGCGCGGCGCGCCATCGTCCCTTCGACGCGTCGGCGAGTGACGTACGAACGATTGATTGATTGATTGATTGATGGCGCGCACGAATGAATGAAGATTAATGCCCGCACTCCGGGACGATGGCGCGCGAGCGCGGCGCGGCGCGACGACGACGACCGAGTCTCGGCGACCACGCGCGGTGGATCGCGTTCGCGGTGCCGTACGGCGCGCTCGTCCTGACGCTCTCGGCGCGAGGATACGAACGACGGGGACACCTCGGGACGGCGAGCGCGCTGTGCGTCAGCGCGCTGGTGCTCCCGTACTGGCGCGCGTGGTGCGGAAGGCCGGTGTTTGCGTTTTATGGACTCGCGCTGGGACGGTACCGACGGAAACGAGGGCGCGGGGCGTTCGAGACGGAGGCGACGGCGACGTTCGCGGAGGCGGTTCGGGACAACGCGCCGGCGTTCGCGAGAGAGTTAGCGTCGTTCGTGCGAGGCGCGTGCGAGGGGAAGAGCGAATTGAATGGGGTCGGCGGAAACGTCGCGGACGCGCGGCAGCCGAGCGAGAAGATGCGGGACGCGGGGTGGGGGACGATTCCGTTGCACGACGCGACGCTCGACGCGCCGAGTCGCTTGGCGGCGAGGTGCTTTCCGAGCACGTCCGCGGTCGTGGCGTCGGTGGGCGGATTCAATGGAAAGATTTGGGTGCTCAGTCCCGGGGCGGGCGGGGCGTCGAGCGCGACGGGACGCGTGACGACGGGGCTCTCGGACGGGTACTGGCGCGCGCACGTGGTGTTGGCGCGAGACGCGGGATTGCACGGCAAAGCCGCTGGGTTGCGCTCGGGGGACGAAACGCGCGCGCTCGAGCTGGGTTCCGTGCATGTCGTGAATGATTATCACCCGAGCGCGTTTTGGAACGTGTCTAGGGACGCTGGAGTGGTGTTGCTCTCGTTCGATGTCGCGAGACCGGAGCTCGATTCTTGTCGAGCGGCGCTCGTGGAGTCACGCGCGAGGCTCACTCGCGCGTTCGGCGCCACGTCGGAGGAGTACAACGGGGATGTGACTTTCATGGCATATTTATGGCGTGCGTTTTCGCTCACATTGATTAGCAACCTCAGCTGATGACGCATAAATGTAAATTAAGTTAAAACCGCCGCGTCGCGAGCGCAGACGAAAGAATAAACCGCCCAACGATTCGAAACACTCATCGCTCGTCGACGCTCGCGTTCTGTCCGTCGTTGTCCTCATCCTCCGCGTCTTCGCTCGCGTCCACCAACCCCAAAAAGTCCGTGTATCCCGACCAACCTTTGTTCCGATAAAATTGTCCTGGTCGTTCTGGAATCCTATGCGGCAGCGCCGCCGTCTTCGACCACCAATCCTGTTGACTCTTGAACCCTTGTTCTCTCGCCCACGCTCGCGCCGTTTCAAAATCCACCGTCAGCCCGAGCCAATCGTCCCAACCGCACCATCCGTCGTCCGCGTACGCCGCCGCGGGGTCGCGAGGAACGAACACCGCCCCTCGTCTCGAATTCGCGCACCAGTCCCGCCATTCATCCTCGTCTCTCAGCGCTAAAAACCACACGAACTTACGCGCGGGTTCGAACGCTAGTATTCTTCGTCCGCGATGGATCTTGTGCGTGCCGAGGCCGTGCGCACCGAGCGCGGAATCGGGTTCGGGGTCGAGGCGAAGGCGAACGTCGTTCGACGACGACGACGACGACGACGACGACGCGTCGGAGCCCGCGCGCGAGACGGTTTGCGAACGGTCACGCGCGCGCGCGGACGTCGATGGCGCGAGAGCGCGCGCGAAGGACGCGGCGGCGCGCATGTCGTCGACGAGAAGTGACGCGTTCGTTAGTTGGGAGTCGGTGAGTCGGCAAATAGCCGGCAAATAACGTAACAATCCTCTAATGAACGTCGATCGCGCGCGCGGGACGCGGTGATTCGGTGATTTTGTGACGTCGCGTTCGTGTTAGTCTTCTTCGCCGCCTGGAGGGGCGGCGCCGCCGCCGCCAGCGCCCGCGAACTTGGACATGATGATGGTGTCGACGCGAAGCACCGTGCACACGGCGTCGACGGCGTACTTGAGCGCCCAGTACTTGACGAGGAACACGTCGTAAATGCCTTGCGTGGCGCCGAGATCGACGTAAGAGTTGTCGCCAGTGATGTCGATACCGGCGTTTACCTCGCCATTCGCGTGCGCGGCGTAGAGGTTGTAGACGCTGTCCGTAGCGTTCGCGCCGGCGTTTTCGGCGAGCGTTCTGGGAACGACTTCGAGCGCCTGCGCAAACTTTTGAATGGCGTACTGATCTAATCCAGTTTGCTTGCGGCCGTACGCGGCAAGCCTGTGCGCGAGTTCGATTTCCGTTGCACCTCCAGCCGGAAGCGTGCGCGAGTCTTTCGTGAGCGCCTTGAATGCGTTGACGCCGTCGTCTACGGCGCGTTCCATGTCGTCGAGAGCGCTCTCCGTAGAACCACGCAAAATGACGGTGGCGACGCGAGACGTGTGATCATCTTGGGACAACACGATGCATTGCGTGCCACCAATTTCTCGAACTTCGATGCTAGACGCGAACCCGAGCTCATCTGCCTCCGGGCGACCGAGTTTGACTAAACCTCGCGCGTTTGTCGCGCGGCAAAAGCGTCGAAGTTCAAACTTAGACGGAAGTTTGATTGCCATCAAACCGTATCTTTCGATGAAGTGAATGGCCATTTCCCCAAAAGATTGACCGGAAACGATCACCTTAGCACCACTGTCGGCAATGTTTTTAATGTACTCTTCCATCTTCGCCTCCTCGCCCTTGCTGTACGCCTCGAGTTCGCTCGCTGATGAAATTAAAACTGTCCCCTTGGTTTCCGTCGTCGATGTGTCAACAGCGCATCCGAACACCGCCACCTTGGCGTTCTTCTGCGATCGAATCGTCCCTTCAACGCCTCGTCGAATGACCATACCTTGAACGACGGTGCAATCAGACAAAGAACTCCCCGGAATCTTCGTCGTGCGAACATTGTCGACGTTGAAATTCAAAGGATTCTTGGGCAACACGTCGACGCTCGCCTCGGCCACGACCATGGACAACTTATCCTCAAACCCGTGCTGCTTTGAGCTAAGCGTGCCCTTGATTCGACCCGCCGTCGCCTTCACATCACGCACGTCCAAAACCTCACTGCCCGGAATCACGAGCTCTTGCATCCACTCCAACGCCTTCGCCGCCGCCTTTTCGTATCCTTCGATGATTTCGCTCGGGTGCAACCCCTCTCGCACCAGCTCCTCCGCCAATCCCAACAGCTCACCACCAAAACTCACCACAAAATTCGTCCCATCGCCCATCTCTCGCTCTTGCGACTGCGCCGCCATCACAATCAACCTCGCCGCCGGGTGCGCCACCTCCAACTCTCGCACGATCACCGCCGCGTCGCTCGTCACGAATAACCGTTCCAAGTGGTTGATGACCATCTTGTTCATACCATTCGGCCCAAGCGACGTCCGCGTGATCTTCGACAACTGTTTACACGCTTCAATGTTTCGTATCACCGCCTCATCGAGTCCACTCAGGTGTTTATGTCCATCCTACGTTCGTTCGTTCGTCCGTCGGTCAGTCTCGTTGACTCTGGGTCTTCGCGCGCGCGACGCGCGATTCATGATCTTCCATCGTCACCACTGCGACGCATCGCGAAGGACGCTCGCGACGTCGCGACATCGTCAAAGTATCGATCGCGACCGTTTCGACGTCGCGCGCGCCCGTCGAGCGCGCGCGTCGCGCGACGCTCGCGTCTTAATCATCACGCCATCGCATCGCCATCGCGGCGGACGTTGACGCGATCGCGCGCGCGTCTCCCGCACCTTCAACATGGACTGCAGCCCGTAAGGCATGCCTGCGGACGACATCTTTCGTCTGCGCTCGCCTCGGCGGCGTTTCGGTGGACTCGCTCGCGCTCGCGTCGCCGTCTGACGCGCCGTCACTCGCGCGTCACTCGCTCGCGCTTTGACTCGCGATGACGTCCGTCGCGCCGCTCACGCTCGTCGTCGGCGGCACCGGTCGAGTCGGCGCGCGCGTTGTGGAGCGGTTGATCGCGCGCGGCGGCGGCGGCGTGCGCGTGATGGCGCGCGACGCGTCGTCTGAAGGCGCGAAGAAGTTGGCATCCATGGTGGGCGTCCAAGTCATCCAAGGCGACGCGACGCGCGCGGAGGATTGCGCGCGCGCGTGCGAGGGCACCTCCGCCGTGATCGCGTGCTTCGGCGCGCAGCGAATCGCGAGATTGAGCGACGTTCTCGCGTTCGATGGGTCGCCGGAGCGAGAGGCGGCGCACCCGCGCAACGTCAACTACGGCGCGGTGGAGACGCTGGCGCGAGCGGCGGCGGATGCGGGGTGCGCGCGGTTCGTCAGGGTGACTGGGATGTCAGTCGGGTATCCCGCGTTCGATTGGATCGCGGTTTTGTTGAATGTCGTGCTGAGCATGACGATTCAGTGGCAGCTCGCGGGGGAGATTGCGATTCGTAAGATTTGCGAAGAGGCGAAGAACGGGATGAAGTACGTCATCGTGAGGCCGGGGAATCTGACCGACGAGGAGGAGTGCGCGAAGGATGAGACTGGCAACCGACGTGTGCTGCTCGGGAGCGGTGACGCTCACGTACACGCGGGGAAGGTTTCAAGAAATGACGTCGCCGACGTCATCGTGGAGGCGCTCGGACGATCGCAGTGCGAAAACGTGACGCTCAGCGTCGCGGGGTCGGTGACACCGTCGGGCGGCATGCGAACCGAGCTCGTGTGGGATCCTGCGCGCGGGATGCATTGGCAAACGGTGGAGTTGGAGAAAACCGTGAGCGAAGGCACGAGCTATCTGGACGACGGGATGTGGCGCGCGGTTGTGTCCGATTCCAACGAGCTACAGCCGAAGCCGCATCGCAGATACGTCGCGATGTTTCTCGCGCTCGTCGCGGGAATATCAGTTCTCTTCGCCAACGCTGCGGTGTCGCTCGCGCGCGCGCTGTTCTTTTGATATCCGTCGGGGCGCGTCGTCAAAAGCGGTTGTAATAGTATCACAAAAAATTCGAGAGTTCTTCTCACCGCAACGCGGAGAGACGAATATCAAACAACAGCGTGCGGTTAAAGTCTCGCAACGTTTGATTGTCCAAAACGAAATCCAACGTGCGCTGACCGCCGAAAGACGTCGGCTTCGGGCCGACGTTATATCTCAGCGCCTTATCGCGCGAATATCCGAGTTTTTCCTCCAACTCGCCCGGAATTTCAATTCTTCGCACGCCTCCGACTCTCATCCCCGCGACGGCTTCTTCAAACCCAGGAATCGCCTCACCCCGTCCGATCGTGAACACAAACGGTTCGTCCGTCTCTCTCGTCGATTCGATCTTCTTCGCCTGATATCCAGCCGTGTACCCGACCCAATCGATCACCGCTCGTTTCCCCGGCGCCGCCTCCGCGCCGTCGCCCACCTTCAGGTCCAGATACCTCAGCCCGCTCGCCGAGACGACGAACACCTTGTCGCCGTCGCTCATCGCCGAGTTCGAATCGCTGCACGTCTCGCACCCTCGATCTTGCTTCCCCTCGGCGCGCGCGCGCGGCGTCGCCGCGATCGCCAGCGTCGCCGCGAGCACCGCGGGCGGCGTCGCGAGCACCGCGCGTCGCGTTCGCGTCGCGCTCGCGCTCGCGCTCGCGCTCGCGCGCGCGCGCGCCGTCGTCTCGCGCGCGCGCCGCGCGTCCCGCGGACCGGCGCGTCGAGCGCGTCCGAGCGCGGGCCGCGCGCGCGCCGTCGTCGCCATCGCGGCGAGGTGTCGCGACGTCACTCGTCGACGACGCGCGCGCCATGGGAAGCGCGCTCGGGAGGATCTCCGAGGAGCAGCCGCGGTACGACGTCGCGAGCGCGCGCGACGGGTTCGAGGTCAGGGCGTACGAGGCGTGCTGCGTGATCGAGACGACGTACGACCCCGCCGAGCGCGAGGCGCAGGGCAGGTCGTTCATGCGGCTGGCGAAGTACATCGGCGTGCTGTCGAGGCCGAGGAACGCGCGGGACGAGAAGATCGCGATGACGGCGCCGGTGTTCATGACGCCGGACGCGAGCGCGAGCGCGAGCGCGGACGCGTCGTCGGCGGCGAAGCGATACGTGATGCAGTTCGTGCTGCCGAAGAGTAAGTTTCCAGAGGGCGCGACGCAGGCGCCGAGGGCGCTCGATCCGGAGGTGGCGGTGAGGGACGTGCCGGCGAGGACGATGGCGGTGCGGAGATTTTCAGGAAGGATGCGGAAGGAAGAGATCGAGGCGCAGACGGAGGCGTTGAAGAAGGCGCTGAGGGCCGCGAATGTTCAGCTGGCGCACGGAGAGTCGACGGTGGTGCAGTACGCGGGATATAATCCGCCGTGGACGCCGGGACCGATGAGGACGAACGAGGTCCTGGTGGAAATTTTGTGGGATCCGAGCGCCGTCCGGGCGGCGGCGTAGACGACCCTCTTCGTTACCGCTCGCTACTGTTTTCTACACCGATTACTTCTATTGTTTTGCTAATGATGCCGTCGCGGACAGGATGTTCGCGCAAGCCGCGACCCAGCTCGGATGATCGCTGTACAAATTTTCGAGTCCGCAGCGCACGGCTCTGACTTCTTGTCGGCGTCCGTCGTGCGCGAGCTCTTCGATGTGCAATCGTACGATCTCGGCGACGACGTCAATGCGGTCGTCGACTGGACATTGCGCGTCGACATTGAGAACTCTTTCTAGAGCATGCAAGAGAGTTGCGGTGTGCACGGATGTGCTCGCCATGACGGGTTCGCCGACGCACGAACGTCGCGCCGCTTCTTGTCCTCCTTTATCTTTCACAGGACTGGCGTACGCCGTGATCGGCATTTGTGCGCTCTTCTTGATGCCAGCGCGTTGCGCGCCTTTACGCGTGGTCATTTGACGTTTCGCTGGCGAAGACGCGGCGACGGGTGCCGGTCGCCTCTTCTTGATGGCTTTTCCGGCTTTTCCCGAGCCGCACGCCTTCAGAAGCTGGAACGCCGAAGAGTTCGCCGCATTGCGATGTTGTAAGCGCTGCTTCTCTCTATCCGCGCGCGCTTTAGACCACTCGTATCTAGTCTGAGGGTCGAGCGCCTCCAAATCTTCCGGATCAATGTTTGATAATTGAGACAAAGTTTGCAAATCTTGTTCATCCTGCGACGCCGCCGCGGCTCGACTCGCGCGCCGCGTCACGACTCCCACTGAAGCGTCCGCTGAAGCGCGCTCGGTCAACCACGATGGATCCCAACCGTCACTACGGACGTCGTGCATCGTCGCGGTTACGTTGACGCCCTTTTCGTCCACCATAATCCACTCGAGCGCCTGCGCCGCATCCGTCGGCGACGATTGCGAAGTGACGAAATTGTTTCGCTTACCTATGTTTTTTGTGCCTTCGATGTGAACTAACGCCTCCGACGCACTCACTGGTACGATCCACTTTTCGTGAACGACTTGTTTCAACGCGTTATACGCCTTGAATGAAATTAATCGAACGTCGGCGTCCTTCGTCCTGCCGTCCTGCATCACCTTGACGACGCGGTCAAAAATCACGCGAATCACCCACGTCTCGCGCAGCGCCTTCTGCGTCGACACACCACCGGTACCGTTCCACGCGGTGTCGATGATGAGATCTACCAAATCCATCTCCGTCAGCGTCGCCTCTCGCTTCGTCTTCTTCGGAGACGCGCGCGGCGTCCCTCTCGGCGCGTGCGCGGCGTAATCCTCAACCAGTCGCCCATCATCGATCGAGCGCATGATCCAGGACGAACGCACGCATCGCATTTCTTTACTCTTGCCTCTTCCATGTCTATCTCGCGCCATATCGTCCATGCATCCGTAATCCTCGACGACGTAGTGCGTAATCTTCGCCGTCTTGCTCCACACCAGCGCCACCCTCCCCCCGTGTCGCTCCGCGAGCGTCCGCACGACGCTCGCGCCCTCGGGGACGTACCCGTCGAAGTAGAACGTCGCGCCCGCGAACAAATCGCTCAGTTTTTCGTCGTCGCGCGGCGGCGAGGAGACGACGTACGACGTCGTCGCGCGCGAGTGCCTGGTTTGTCGAGTCGCATCGTCCTCGGCGTCGTCGACACCGTTCGCGCCGCGTCGAAGGGTTCGGTTCGCGTCGAACGCGCGAGGTACGCGTGCCTCTCGCGCGCGTCCGCGCCACGGCATGCGTCGCGCGCGCGGGACGCCGACGCGCGTCGCACGCGCGACAGTGACGTCTACTTTTTTTTGAAGACCAGATGCTCGACCGCTCCGAGCGCTCGCGCGAAGCCTTGGCTCGCGCAAAGTCATCGCTCGCGGCTCGCGGACGGGACGCAGATGATGAATGATGCGCGCAAATAATTATAAAAACAAATCGTCACCTCCTATCTAGTAATCGGGCAAGCCGTATTCGACGAGCGCGAAGAGCAAACCGACCCACAGCGGCGCGACGACGCCGGCTTCCGACATCGTAAACGCCGCCTCGTCGTCCTCTCTGGCGTCGAAATACGCGCTTCGAGCGCTCAGGTACGCGATGATGTACCAACCCGGCCATCGCAAACCCCTTCCCCACCACCACACGCGATTTTTATACTCCAAATAATGCGCATTATCGCCCGCGAGCTTGTACGCCTCGCTCAACAGCAACCCGGCGCGTTGATTCAACTTGTACTCCCGCGGCACCAGCGTCTCGATCTTCGACAGCGCCTCGATCGCGCTCCCCGCATTTTTCTCCTCCAACGCCCGCTCGCCGCTCGCCAGCGCCGCGACCGCCTCCTCCATCGCCCTCGCGTCTCGCTCCGCGGGCAGCAACGACGCGAACCACTCTCGCGTCCCCGCGCGCAGCGCCTCGTCCCCGATCGCCCGCGGCCGCGTCGCCGCCTCCGTGAGCCACGGAAACGCGAGTCCCTCCCCCAGCGCGAGCGCCGCCTTTCCGAGCGTCACCGCGCGTCGATCG
>JACLAB010006766.1_pt1 | contig 28548 bp, 19 predicted proteins | sample 8027921 | NCBI WGS metagenome assembly JACLAB01 (sample SAMN15725117, study PRJNA655200) | protist metagenome | isolation source: fluorescence activated cell sorting (FACS) single amplified genomes of... | place: USA: West Boothbay Harbor, Gulf of Maine | collected 2000-07-19 | reverse complement strand
GTACGTGCGCTTGTGTCACGAAGTGGAGCGCGTACGAGCCTTAGATGACGGTTCTGGATTTGAGGTTTCAATATCGTCGTCGTCGTCTTCAGCGCCGGGAAAGCGAAGTAAGAGCGTCGAACGATTTGATTTCGTATGGGTGTGCTCGGGTCAATTGACAGCGGCGAATGTGCCCGATGTACAAGGTTTGGATACGTTTCCGGGCAAGGTGATTCATTCGGAAAAGTACACGCGAGCGTGTGAATTCGCCGATCAACGCGTGCTCGTCGTTGGACTTGGAAGCGCTTCGGGCTCGGACATCGCCCAAGAACTCGCCGATATTGCAATCTCAACGACACTCTCGATTCGCACCGAGCGGCCGCTTGTGTCGCGTGGCATTATTCAAGGTACGAGTACGATGGTGAATTGGTTCTCTGCATTGTGTCCGGCTTGGTTTGGCGTGGTGTGGAACCTCTACTCGGATTGGTACGGTTTCATACATAACATGAAGCCGGCAGTGACGGATAGCGGCGATTTACTCAAAGCCATTGCGCTGCAAAAGATTCGTCGCGTCAACATTATCGATCACATTCACGGCTCGGAAGTCACATTCGTCGACGGACAAACTGCACACTTTGACGCCATCATTTTTGCCACTGGTTACAATCGCGAATTCAAGTTCATGCCTGATGAACTCAATCCGACGACGAGTGGATTGTTCGAGCACTGCGTGTTGCCACACGAGCCGCGCGTGGCGTACATCTTGTTCGTCTTACCATTCGGAACGCACTGGCAGCTGGCTGAATTACAAGCCATGTTCGTCGCTCGCGCGCACGCGGGCGTCATTCCATTACCGAGCACAGGCACCATGCGCGAACTCGCCGAGTCGTTCGAAATCGTCGGCCATCACGAACATCTCTCTGAATTTTATCGCATGCTGTATCTCGCGATTTTGGCACCCTACATTTTTCCGAGCGTCAAAACGTTGCTGACTCAGCCGAAAACGCTCGCGCGGCTCTTATGGTCGCCGTACAACGCCCCCATTGGAGACTGGATCAGCGTAGACCCGAATCGCACGCGATACGCCGACGTTTTACGTCTCTACTTCATCGGTTCGGGTTGGCAATCCGCGCGGTTGAACCGGTGGTAGGCCACAAAACACAACGCCGCCACATCCTTACGTACTATACACAATTACAATCAATATATGTACACAATCCGTACTGGCGAATACACATAAGTCCTCCACATGGTCCAAATTCTCGTACTGTAGAAATAATAATGCTGTATATACGCCCGCGCGTCGGAACACGTCGTGTTCCGACACCACGAAACTTGGGTGTTGACGCGACTCGTCACTTGGCGCACGCACCCCGCGTGTCGACGGCGTTTCCAAATACGCGTTCTGGGAGTTGTCCCTGTCAACCGGCGCCGGCGCAAGTCACAAGCGGGTGTTAGATAGGCGAAATACTACCTCCGCACACGCTCATTCGAGCCATGGCCACCGTCTACGGCGCCGCCCCGCGCGCTGTCGACGTCGAAAGCGCGTCGGAAGACGTCGTTCGCGTCGATGCCCAACACCCTCGCCGGTCTCGCGTCTACACCGCCGCCGTCGGCCTCGCCGCCGTCGCCGGCGTTCTCGGCGTGTCGATGATGCGCTCGAAGTACGCGCTCGGGATCGCGCCGTTGCCGCACGTCAAGCCGGTTCCCAAGACGGCGACGTTTTCGTTGGACGCGAAGTGCGTCGACGACGCCCCGACCGCGGGCGCGCACCGCGGCTTCTTCACCTCTCCGATCACCGGCGCCGCCATTGTGAAGCACAACTACGGTGAGAAGGACTTTTTCTCGTACGGTGAGAAGATTCCCATGCAGCTCGTGGCGTTTAAGAAGTTTACGTTGACCACGGACCAAGTCGATTGGGAATGGAGCTTTGTGCTCGAAAACGCGCGCGGCGAGTACTTGTACGAAGCCGGCCAGTCGGGCTCTCCGCTCGGCCGTACGTGGACGAGCAACGCCGTGAAAGATGCGGACAAGCAATGCATCCAAAAGTATGGCAAGTACTTTAACCGCGTGCGTACGATTGATACGAATCCGGCGGCGCCGTCGTACTCGTTTGGCACGTGCGACGCCGTGTGCCCGCCGCCGCCGCCGCCGCCGCCCCCGGCGCCTGTTGAGGTTCAAGAGGCCGAATCACCGCTCGAGCGCACATCTACGCCTGTTGAGGCTCAAGAGGCCGAATCACCGCTCGAGCGCACATCTACGCCACCGATGATCCAATCTGCCGCCGGTGGTCGCGTGTCTTTGGCTATCGAGGGTAACCCTGGCGTGCCCGTCGGCGAGTTTGGCGCCATCGCCACCGCGTACGGTGAAACCGTGCAAAAGGAGGTTCGCGCCGTGTCTTGGTACGCGTTCCGGGCTGGCAGTCGTTCGGTGAACGTGCACAGTATCGACCAAACGTACAACCAAAAGTGGAAGCAACAAGCCAAGGTGACGTACATGTTCACGTTGGAGAAGCTCGTCGAACAAGGCTTGGTGGTGACCATTGGCGGTTCCAACGCCAACTTGTACAGCTCCTCGTCCGGCGTCAAGAACGCCGGTCCGTGGTCTTACGACTTTGGCAAGATTAACGGCAAAAAGCCAATCATCTTGTGTACGACGTGGACGCCGCACAGCTACCCGGACACGTTTGTGCCCAACGTGTACAACCTCAACACCGCGACTGGTAAGTTCAACGTCGGCGTGTCTCGCGTCGATTCCCCGTGGACCACGAGATACGGCTGGGGTGACAACGCCATTGTCGTCTCGTACGTCGCGTTCGACCCGGATGCCGCGTCAAAGGCGCCCACCGAAGTGCTCGCCATTGGCGAAATGAAGGTGCCCATGCCGTCGGCTACGGACAAGACGTACTCCGCCGTCGAAGTCAAGCACAATCTCGGTCACTCCAACTACAAGTGTTTGGCCACTGTGCGTCAAGATATTACTGGCTTAACCACGAGCGACCGCACGATCGGTGTCGAGTGCCAAGCCGCGGGCCCGAACCAAGTCACGCTCATGACTATGGATGTCGGCTACCGGGATTGGTCCTCCCTCACCGCGTACAAGTACGCCGACAAGGTGTACGTGCAATACGTGCTCGTGCCGGACATTGGTGCGCCGGTCATCAAGGCGGATTACTTCACCGGTATCCCGAGCGGAAACGTCAAGAAGTAAGGTTTAAACGCCTCACTCGTCGCGCGCGCCTACTCGGCGCGCCGTCAAATTTTGAACGCGTCGTCCTTCGCGCTAACTCCAGCGCCGCGATGCGTTTTCGATAAAAAGTACCAATACTTTCTTTTATGAAATAAACATGTGCAACCTAATATGTTCACGTCAACGCGGCGCGCGCTGCATACGCGCGTTTGGGACGCCGACGCCGCACACCGCGCCTCGCGGCGCGCTTCTCGTCATGCTTCACACCCTCCGCCGGCGCGCGCGCGGCGTCGCCGCGCGCGCGCACGCCACCCGCGCGTCATCCTCCGCCGCCACGCGCGCGCGCACGCCCCGTGCGGAGCGCGTCACGGGGGTAAAACCCGTGGAGCTTCCGCGCATCGAGCGCACCAATTTGCCCGCGCGCGCCGACGGGCTCACGCGCTTTAACGTCCCGCACGCGCTCTACGACCACATCTGGAGCGCGCGCGAACACAAGCTCACTCCAATGGACGTGTTGAGCCCGGCGGCGGCGCGCGTATGCGCCGAGGTGCGACGGAGTTTGGGTAAGAATGTCTACTGCGTGGGCGGCGCGGCGCGAGACGCGACGAGGTACGGGACGGCGGCTGAAGCGCGGGACATTGATTTAGTGACGGATGCGACGTATGGAGAGATTAGACGGGCGTTTGGACGACGAGTGCGATTCGTGGGTAGACGATTTCGCGTGGCGTTGGTGCGAGAAGGAGATGAGGTTGTGGAATTGGCATCGTTTTCGACGTCGGTTGGGGACGCCGACGGCGCCGGCGACTACGACGTAGACGATGGTAACGATGAGAATGTGCACGATTTTGATGACACAAAGCCACGAACGGCGAGTGGGGAGATAGATTTTGACGCCGTATTGCGTCGTCGTCGCGGAGCACGCACGGAAGAGGAAGTTTCGACGTCATGGAAGGCGACGAAGAACGTCGACGGCGACGGGGATTTGTTGCGTCTCGTGGAGTGTAAAGAAAACGCCATGGCGCGCGATTTCACCGTCAATGCGCTGTATTACGATCCATTTCGGAATGAAATGTTAGATTTCACTGGCGGCGTGTACGACGCCATCGCGGGCATCGCGCGATGCGTGGACGATACACCCAAGAGTTTACGCGAGGATCCGGTGCGAATGTTACGCGCTATTCGACTCGCCGCTCGGCACGGGTTCACGATGACCAAGGAACTCCGTGCGGGGTTGCGTGCGTATGCACCAATGTTAAAAAAGGCGTCATCAATGCGCGTGACGCAAGAGATTCGAACATTGATGCATGGCGGGTACAGCGAGACGACGATGAAGTTGTTTTGGCACTCGACGTTGATGAAGGGTATCTTTCCCACGCAGTTCGATTTTTTAGTCAAGCGTTTACCCACGGCGAAGACGCTGACGTACGAGCTCGACTCCACGTTTACGACGAGTAAGCGAGACGTCGACGGTGGCGCGTCGCTGCTTTTCAACGCGTTGAAGGCGTACGACGACGTTGTGAAATCCCGCGGCGCCGCCGAACGACACAGAGAACGGCCAGTCGCGGAATGGCTCGCGCTTCTCGCGGCGCCGATTGCTATGACGCGATTGCTCGAACACGACGCGTTTAAAGGCGTATCGTCGACGTTACCCGCGCCTTGGCGCGGTGGGGCAACTCCCGAGAGCGCGCCTGAGCTCTTAGAGCAATGGGAGGCGTTCACCGGCGCCGTCCTCGACGTCTTAGAAGACATGTCGAGCGAGGGTCACGCGAGCGCCAATCCAGAGGCGCTCGATGTATTCGTAAAAGGTGACTTATCGGCGGCACTATTGATCCTGCTCGCACATGGGCCAATGTTTGCTTTGAGCGCCAAACGGGCGTCTAAGGACGCGTTGGGATGGTATCACGCGGATTTCCTTAGCCCTCGGATTGCCTCAGCCGCGCTCGCGGCTCGCATCAAGCCGTACGCGAAAACGAAAAAGGCGGGCTGGTTCCAGGCATCGTTTTATCCCGAAGACATCGATCTCATTCGCGCGTGCCTCGCTGCGCCAAAACCATGATGCGCGCGCACAGCGCGCGCGACCGAGACAAAATAGAAGAGTCAGTCGAGCCCGCTCGATTGCATTTAGGTAGTAGTTCTAGACATTAAACAAATCTTCTAATAATCGCCGCCGCGCTCCATGCACGCACTCACACTCGTCGTCCTCGGTGCTTCATCCCATCGCGTATTCCTCGTCTTCTTCGCCTTTTTCCTCTGCGTCCCTTCATCCTCCTCCTCGTCGCGTTTCGTCTTTGTCTGCGTCCTCGGCGCTTCATACGTAAACACGTGATAGTGCGGCACGTCCACCGAATTATTCTCATTCAAATCAAAATTCCACGCCGTAACGCCCGGGAAATTCTCACGCAAATGCGCGCACACCCATTCCACGATCGCATCGCCATCCATGGGCGCGCGCGACCACAGCGTTCGATGCGTCACGCCCGGAGGACACGCGTACGGAAACATATTCGCCTCTAAAACCGTCCCCGCATCCTTCAACACCGTACGCTCAATGTGCTCCTCGACGCCGTACGACCCGAGCGCGCGATCGAGAGCATCGATGTGCTTCTTTTTCGCCTCCGTCGTCGCCTCGTCGCGGGTCCAGTACTCGAGCGCTAACGTGGCGGGCGGAACGCACGCGCGTCGGCGCTCGAGCGACACGCACGACGAGCGGCGTTTGAAATCTTCATCAAACGTCTCGCTCGGCATCGGTCGGTCGTCATCATCGTCGTCGCTGTGCACCTTCCCGTGCGCGGGCGCGCCGTCGTCGGCGTCGCGCGCCGGCGACGCGTAGAATCGAATCGAAACTTCATCATCTTGTGCCGTCGCATTCGGCGCATCATCGCGCGTTTCGCCGTCGCGCGAGGGCGTGGCGACGTTGGAATGCGATGTGGACGCGCACGGTGAGGATTTCTCGTCGCGGTGCGCGCGCATCGCGCGCTCGACGACGACGCGGTCGAGCGCGACGCGCATCGGTGTCGCGGCGCGAAATGCCGTCGGCGGTCGTGCGGTCGTTGTGTCGTACTATGTATAAAACACATCTATATATACACCATGGTAAAATACCCCAGGTGATAAAGCACGCCTTTTAAGTAACAATATAGAGGGTTTATAGTTAATATATGTATACACGAGCCCACCGACGCATGCGCGCGTCGCGACGTCGCCAGAACGCCACTCGCACGACCCACGCGCGCGAGAGCACGCCACTCGCGCGCGCACACGAACGCAACCGTTCGTTCGTCGTCCGCGCGCGCGCGTGCATCGGCGCCGCGCGCGGCAGAGAGCGACAGAGAGACGCGGAACCGATGCCAATGGTGTTGCCATGCGATCGCTCTCGCGACGCTTTAACGTCGTCGACGTCGTCGTCGTCGACGCCGTCGTACGGCACCGATGTCGAGCGCGGCGCGAGTGATTTCGACCGCGCATCGCACGCGCGCGCGCGGCGGTGGCGTCGCGCGGCGGTGGCGACGGTGAGCGCGATGGCGCTGCTCGCGTTGGGTGTTGGCGTCGGCGCGTCGACGCGCGGATCGACGTTTCGCCCGGCTCGGCTGGGCGTACAGCCCGATGCGCGCGGTGTGGCGCCTCCGGAAAGTGAGGGGTTCGTGCGCAGCGCGCGTAGGAACTATGGTGCGGCGTTGATGCGTGCGAGTTATCATCAGACGCGCGAAGTCGGCGAGGTTGACACGGCGGAGGAGGCGGACGCGTTGGCGGATCGAGACGCTTTAGCGGATATCGTCGATGAGGAATTTTATGATGATGCGGATGATGATAAAAGTGATAGTAGTGCGGGGAGTGGCGAGCATCCAGCGGAGGTGGAGAGTGGGGAGACGATGGCGGAGAAGCGGGAAAAGGCGGCGGCGGCGGCGAGACGGTCGAGGTTGGCGGAAACCGACGCTTCATCGAGTGACCGTGGCGCGAGTAAGGCACCGAGTAGTGGTGGGGGTAATAGTTTCTTGTCACGGGCAAATCGCGAAGAGGCGTTGAAGAATCAGCGTCGAAGAATGCGACGCGAGGCGCGAGAGGCGCGAGAGGCGCGCCGCGCCGAGGAGGCGCGAGACGAAGCGGAGGATAAAGACGGTCAAGTCGATGCCGATGTTGCATCCGAAGATGTCGAGGACGAAGATCAAAAGTATTACAAGTCCATCAATGGAGGATGGTTTCACGTCAAGAAATCAGCAAAGAATGATAAAGACGCGGATGGCGACGGTGAGTACACCGACGGGGACGCGGGCGACGACGACGTCGTCTCCTTGCACAATTCCTATGGCGAAATTCCAGGTTTACTCGATCACTTAAAGGCAAACGGCGCCCAGATTGGTCAAATGCGCGTGGTGACGTACGCAAATTCTGCGTATTGGCCCGTGGCGAAGCTGCTTATCGATTCAGCGCGTAGAAACGCTCCAGGAGTCGTCGACGCGTTGACCGTCATGGTGACGGATAGAGGCACGCTCAAAGAGTGCGTTGAGACTGGTGTGATGTGCTTCTTAGACACGGACATGATTGATGTGTTGGGCGAGCACATGAATACCGATGGAAGCATCTCCGCCGGTCGAGACGACGCGAATGGTGATTTAGGCAAGGCGCTTCGCATCGTCTGGACGTGGCGTAAAGTGCACGTCGTGTACACGCTCGTGCAAGCTGGGTACGGATGTTTGTTTCTCGACGCCTCGACGGTGTTGTTGAATGATCCGCGCGAACTCGTGCGTGCTAAACTCGATGCTGGAGCGTTGTTAGTGACGTTGTCAGATTTTGGTGGCCAGCTCGAGCAAAAAGCCATCAACACCGGTTTAATCGCCGCTCGGCCGAATGAGTACATCGGCAAGTTGCTCGAGGATTGGATGAAACTCGAACCCGACGCCACGGACACCGAACAAGCAGCGTTGACGTGGAATATTGCTCCAAACGCTCGAGCGGACGGGGTGATCATCACCGCTTTGAGTCAAGCCGTGGCGCCGTCTTATTTGACGTTTGACGTCAACGCGCACATGAACCGCGACAGCGGACAATTTAGCGGGTATTTAGTGCACGCCGCGTATTGCGGTAGCGTTGCAGGGAAGATTGCTTTTTTGAACCGCGTCGAGCGATTATCGCAAGACTCAACAAAGATTCTTCCCGTGAGTAAAGACGAAGAACGCGGGTGCGACGTGTTCGATAGGCACAAATTTTTCTCGTGCGGTTTGGCCCCGTGGGATGGAATTTGCCAATAGCGACAAAACGTAGGAATTTCAATAGATTTACACAGTAATGATAAGCGCCGCGCTGCTATTTTAGGCTTCGCTTTAACTGAAGCGATTGCTTGACTACGCGATATCACCCGACGCAGATTCACGTTCTTTTTGAAACAACCTCGTGCGCCGTCGCTTTTCAGCGACCTCGATGAGCCCGCTCGCGTCTATGTGCGGTATCCACCGCAACCGGTCGGGAATAATTGTCAGCTCGCCATCGAACCGTGGCGACCCTCGAAGCGCTTCTAGTTCTTTGATGAGCTTTTCAGAAATATTGACGTATCCTTGGTCTTTGAAAAAGCGCACGGAACTGTGATTTTGTAGCGTCGTCACGATGTCATCCACCCGAACGTATGTCTTTTTACTCAACTCGGCGACGCTCACCTCGCCCGCGACGCCGTCCAGAGCGTCCAGAAGCACGCGACTCCAATAGCTCTTGTACGATAAGAACCCTAAATCACTCAGAGGTCGCTCCGGGGTCCCGATGCGCCCTTCGCGCTTGGATAATTCATACGAAAACGCAATCAAAAACGCGCCGTATCCTCGTCGCTGATACGGAGGCAGCGTCAAGATGCACGCCAAATTCGTATCCACGTCGCCCTTCTCCTTGCTAAAGTACCCCACAATTCTATACATATCGTCGTGCTTCTCGGTCAAGACGTAAAAGTAAAACGCCTGAACGTCGTAATACAACGTCTTGTGATCCAAAAACAATTTTGCCACCAAGCATAAATTCTGACAATACGTCGTCGCCGTCGTGCCGTCGATTTCAAACATGCTCAGCTGCTTACGCGTGACTGCGCCCGAATCGCGCTCACGCACCTCGGGCTGACGATAAATCTCATCACCCGGCGGGTGCTTCAACTCGCACGAACGCTTGTGTGCGATGTACGCCTTGCGCCGGCGATGATACTTTAAACAGAATTCACAAATAAACAAGCGGTTTTCGTCGACGTATTCTTCGGGAAACGGCGAGTGATACCAACAATCAATGACGAAACGCCCCATTTCGATCCAGTTGACATTCTTCATTTTGACTGGTAATTTATGACCCGACGACGCGTTCGTGGCATGCCGAGGCGGCGTCGCCGGCGTCGTCGTCGCCGTCGTCGTCGTGGTGTTTGTTTCGTGCGTTCGCTTGGCCGACGCCGGCGCGCGCTCGTCAATGTCACTCTTCCCCTCTACCGCCGCCGCCCTAGACGCAGGCGTCGTCGCGTGCGGTGTAGACGTACTCGCAATGCGCCCACCATCGCGCGCGGAAACATCCTTCGCTGCTGCCGCCGTGGTCGCCTTCGTCGGCGTCGCCTCGTCGGATGCGCGAGCGCTCGACCCGCCCGGAGGCGACGTCGCGTCTTTCCGAACCCGACTCTCCGTCACCCATTCATCCATGCGATTATCGTGCCCATCGTAACGCACATAATACTTCACCACGTACGTCTTGGCCGCCGCGCCAGACGCGTCGTCGTCGACGCCTTCTTTGCCTCGTTGAGGATTCTTCGAGCCGATGACCTTCCTCGCCACGATCGTCGCCTCGTGCAGCTTCCCGTCGAACGTCGCCAGCACGTGCGCGCGCGCACCGACGTCAAACAACGCCACCACACCATCGTCATCGCCGCCAGCCGCGGGCGCGGGCGCGATCGTCGTCGGTTTCATCGTCGTTGAATTCGCCCCGAGTTTGCGGAACAATTCGTCGAAATTCGCCCCGGACACGACGCGCGAATGCGTCGCCGCAGCGGACCGGCGCGCCCGTGCCTTGACCGCCGCGTCGCGTTCGTCGCGCGATCCACGCGCCGGCGCGTCGCGGTGGTGCTCGCGCTCGTCGCGTCGACGCGAACACGCGCGCCGTGAAATGGCGGCACCAACGCGACATCATCAATCCACGCACCCAACCGCGCCTCGCGCCTCGCCCGACCGCGCCTCGCGCCTCACGCGACCGCGCACGAATGGAGCAAAAATACCTCTATCGATACGCACCGCACCCGGACGTCGTCGCGGCGGCGGACGACGCCATGGAACGACGTGACGCGCGAATTCGCCGGTTCGCGTCTTCATTCGCTGACGCGCGTTCGCATCATCATGCCCGTCGTCGTCGCGCCGTACGTCGCGCGCGGCGCGCTGTGCCGCACGGTATCGATGTCAACATTTCACGCCGCGCTCGTGGCGAACGCGTCGGCGCTGGCGATGGACGTGGCGCTCAGGGCGAGGGGCGGGGCGTCGTTTGCGAGACTCTCGGACGATGCGACGCCGTGCGGTGATGATGATGATGATGCGAATGCTGATTCGTACGCGAATGCGACGATGGATGACGACGGGATGCACCGTGGATTTACGCTCGTGGCGACCGTGTCGTCGGTGCGCGGGGAGATGGAGGTGCGCGTGGTGCGGGAGGATGTGGATGGATCGTTCGCGCGCGACGTGGCGCTCGGCTCGATGCCGACGACGGCTGACGACGGTTCGATGCGCGATGATGGTTCGTTTACGTTTCGGATTGCTGTGCCGAGTCGAACGACGACGCCGATGAATAGTCATGGCGCGTCGGCGTCGTCGTTTGTGGAGTCGATTGTGTTTTTGGAAACGAGCGGGATCGAAGACGCGTTCGCGCGCGTGACGTCGATGTCGATTGAACGCGACGTCGACGACGAACGCGATGGAAATACGACGACGACGACGACGACGACGACGACAGCGACGATGGGTATTATTGATGATGAAGTGATGACGTTTCACGCGAATGACACGACGAGCGGTGCAGACGAGACGTCCACGGATGCGATGACGCTCGCGGCTGAAGCGTTGGCGCGGGCGTTAGCCGCGCAGCAATCGGCGGCAAACGCGAACGCGCCTCCGATTTCGGCGACGATTGATGGTGGCGATACGTTTGTTTTTCTTTGGGTTTTACTCGCCGCGCTCGTTGGTGTGGTATTGTGCGGTGTTGGATTTGCGTACGCGCGGGTTCGACAGCGCGCCGCGATGCAACGAGCGGCGGAGGCGCGGACAAAGAAATCAGACGCCGCCGACGACGCAAAGAACGCAAAGACAAAGAAGAAGAACGACGACGACGACGTAGGGTTGACGTCACGCGCGGAAACGCGCGTGACCACGAACGCTGCGTCGCGTGCGCACGCCAATGCGTTGGGATCGTATCATCATCGAGGCGCGCTCCCGCCGCTATTCGCGCACATGAATTCTCTGTCGTTGTCGCGACGGTCGTCGGCTGAACGCCAGGCGCGCGTGGAGCGATTGGATTCGCTCGGCGTCGTCGCCGCCGCGCTCGTCGATCGTCCCGATGAGGCAATGGTAAATGCGAGAGACGATGACGCGGTGACGCTCGATGTGAACCGCACCGTGGATAGCGAAGAGAACCATCGCGTGGCGCTCGACATCGATAGCTCGCGGTCATTCGCGGATGACGCCGACGTGCTCGACGCCGACGAAGGGCGCGATGTGGACGACACGTTCGGGTTTGCGTGCGGAAAAGGTGAACGCGAATCGAAAGTCGCGATGACGGCGAGTGAGATTGCGAATGAAATCGCCGAGCTGAACAATTCCTTGATCGACGATGAGGGCGACAATGAGGACGACGTCGAGGACGCGTTTGCGATGATTTCGCCGCAAGAATTCGACCGCTACGTGCAAGTCTTTGAAAAACTCGGGTCGGGATCGTCTAGTTCGGTGTTTTCTGCCACATGGCACGCACAGCAAGTGGCGTTGAAGTGCTTCACCGACGCCGACGACGACGCGTCAAACGTGCAAAAGGAAATTGACATCATGCGCTCGATTAATCATCCATCCATTGTCAAGATTTACGGCGCGTGCACGTCACCGTTGTGCTTATTGCTCGAACTCGTACACGGTGGGTCTTTGCATGAAGTGTTGCATTGCTCGAGCGCTGGACAATCGGTGGCGCTGGCCGAGAATTCCGCGGTGAAGATTGCGCGCGACATCGCCGACGCGATGGCGTACTTGCATGAACTCAAGCCGCATAAAATCATCCATCGCGATCTGAAACCGCACAACGTGTTGATTGAGAAGGACTCATTTCGTGCAGTTTTAGCAGACTTTGGCGTATCTCGCGCGGTGCGCACGTCGCTGAAGACGGAACGCATCGGAGCCGGGACGGTGAATTACATGGCGCCGTGTTTGTTCACCGACGGCAAGGCGACGGAGAAGGTTGACGTGTACTCTTTCGCGATGATTCTTTACGAGACGTGCACTGGGATCATTCCCTGGAAAGGGAAACACCCAATGGCGATCGCATCGTTGGTGACGAGCGGTAAACGTCCCGCGTTGTCGTCGACGTTCAACGTGAGCGACGACATCGTCGCGCTCATCAAAGAATGCTGGCGCGGCGACCCCGCCGCGCGTCCAACGTTTCGCGCAATCACCTCTCGCCTCGACGCGCACGCGTGCATCTCTGGTCGTCTCTGATGATTACATTATGATACTGATACAGTACATTAAACATAAATAATATTATTCTTGTCCGTCGCCACCGCTGAAACTCCTCGACGCGTGACGCTTCATCAACTGCGCGTTGCCCTTCTCCACCAACGCCTCGGCGTACGTCTTCGCCGAGCCATAATCAAATTGCTTCGCATACGTCTCTCGAGCGATAATCACCCGCAACGCTACGGTAGAATTAATCTTCATGAACGCATCCAACCATTCGTCGCCGTCGCCGAGCGGTATGGTCTCCATGGCGTTTCGCAAGTCGTCGTAATCTGGGCACATCACTTGACCGTCTCGCCCGGTGACTTGCGGGGCAAAACCCCCGTCGTTTCCCGCGCCCTCGAGGTGGCTCTGCACCACGCGAATGGCGACGTGGGTGAACAACCGACGGAGGGTTTGTGCGGCTTTGAGTTCGGGGCTTTCGCCGCCGAGCGCGTCGCCGGGGATGTATAACTTGGGGAGGTTTTTGTCGTCATCGCTGGCGTGCATTCGCGTCGGGCGGCGTCGCGGATGGCGGGGAAATCGCGCGGCGCGCGCGGCGGACGACGACGACGACGACGACGACGGCGTGGATCCCGCGGCGCGGGTCGCGGCGATGGCGGCGGCGATGGCGGACGTCGCCATATGTTCGAGCGGCGCGCGGCGGTTATGAGGCGCGCGAGGCGAGCCGACGAACGTTTTGTGTCTTCTAAATACGTGTCTCGTAGTACTGATGAAACGCCTAGTACGTAACAAGCTAATAGTCTAACCATGCGGTCATGTATTCGCACGAAATTGGGTTGATCAAGCCGTCTGGGCGGCACTCGTTGATGACGGGACACACGCCGCACGGAATGTCCGAGTACGCGTTTGACTCGGGAATAGGCAACGCCGCTTTACGATAGTACGTCTTCGGCACGAACGCCTCATCAGGGGCATCAGCCATACCGTAATCCACGCTTTCATCTTCTATTTTATCCACCTTGCCGTCGTATACCAAGGTGCTGACAATCTGCAACACGTCGTCGACGCCGAGTTCGACGTGGCTCAATTTGCTCTGACGCACGAATTCGCTCACCTCTTCCAGCGTCACTTTTTCTTTCGAGTAGATGAATTTCACGCACTGCTCGCGCAGAACGTTAATAAACTCGGAGTCGTACTCGTGCTCGGTGTACCACGCGCCTCCAGTGATTTCTCGACTCGGTTCGAGCTCGAATAACATGTACACTTTGCGATTTTGCTGCGCTACGTGCTTCACCGCCTTGATCAATTTTCTCGCCTCCAAGGTTTTAAAAATCTTCGTAATCTGCGGCGCCGGTAAATTCGATCGCGCTTTCAATTCTTTCGTCCACATCCCCGCATTTCCGGCGTGCTGGATGATTTGATACACCAACATATCCTCCGTGCTCAAACCCTTAAACTTGGCGGCGTGCTCCTCGCGCACGCGCGCGTACACCAACGCATCCCCTCGCCTGAACAGCTCAATCTTCCTCTGACTCAACAATTCATTAATCGCCTGTGCGCGCTCGTTCACCGTCATGATACTCGCCGTGGCGCTCGCGAGCACGGCGTCTCGAACGCCGCGCGCGTCCTCGCCCGACGCCGCGCGCTTCGCCTCCCCGCCGTCGTCAACCTCCTCATCCCCGTCGTCCCCGTCGTCATCCCCGTCGTCGTCGTCATCCACGACAACCCCCGTCGCCGCCTCGCCTCGTCGCCGCTTCCGTCCCGTCGATGTCGTCGCCCGGCGCTGCGTCTTCGCCGCGCCGCTGCGGCTGCTCCCACCACCGCCGCCCGTCGTCGTCGTCGCGCCACCGCCGCCGATCTCCCCGCCCTCGCCGCGCTCGATGATGGCGAGCACGACATCCCGTCGCTGGCGCGCCGCGACGACGTCCGCGCTCGCGCTCGTCATCGTCGTCGTCGTCGTCGTCGCGCAATGTCGCCGCCGTCGGTCGTTGGGCGTCGTCGGTGGTGGTTGCATGGGATGTTCATACCCCATGTGTGTACTGTTTGCGCATACACTGCGTGCGTGGTATTGATGGGAAAAATACCCGAAACTTTCGCGATGAAACGCCATCGATCGCGCGCGGTCCACGTGAAGGTTGCGCTACCACTTATCTTTGTCTACGTGAAACCCCTGCGAGGGATTTTTTTATCGTCTTCAAGGTATGCTCGAGTTCTTCTCGGACTGATTTTTTGTGCGTCGTCGTCGTCGCGCGACATTCGCTTCGTGGTCTCGGCGTCGGTGTCGTCGTGTTCGCACCAACCATCCAGAGAGACAGAGAGACAGACAGAGATTCGTTTACATCGGTATTTTGGCACCAATGTATTGCGGATCGCGTGTACTTTTTTAGCGATGGTACGCTGATTGACATACTGTTGACTGTATTACGCTCCGTATGTCCGAGAATCTACGTAATTCACCTGGCGCGACATCATCAATTATCTCGACGCACGCTCGATCGCGTGGCGCGCGCGCGGCATACCGACGCGCCGCGCCCGGACACCTCCCGCACGCTCCAACATCACGACAATGTTCGCCACCACCACCGTTTCCGCATCGGCCGTCCGCGCCAGCGCGAAGTTCGCCGCGAAGACGCAAAAGCGCGCGCAACGCTCGATCGCGGTTCGCGCCGAAGGCGAATCCGCGCCCGCGCCCGCGCCGGTCAAGGTACGTCGCGATGCGAGACGTCGATCGCGCGTGTGATTGGGGAATGGTTGAGGAAATAAAGTGTGTGATCGTCGCGCGTCGTTGGACGCGAGGTCGGCGCGTCGCGCGACGTGCGTGGGGGTGCGAATGTCTGGGTGCGCGATCGAGCGTATCTTTGGGATACACTGGATATGCGACGGGCGTTTGGGGTCGATGAGGGGGCGTGAGATGCGCGACATCGACGAAGTGGGCGTATGAGATCGAGGAGACGATGCGTAGTTGTGGTTTTGTGCGCTCGTTGGCGTGCGCGGCGCGCGTGCGGCGCGCGCGTGACGGCGGGACTGGGCGTTTCGGAGCGCGTTTCGGAGCGCGTTTCGGAGCGCTCGCGCGGGTATCGGGGCGACGTTTGTGTTTCCAGTTTCAACGTGACTGACGTGCTTTATTGTTAACTCGAGCAGAAGGCTGCGCGCAACACCGACGACCTCGCGCCGTTGTACGTGCTCGGTAACTCTGACCAATCCCTCAGCTACTTGGATGGCTCCCTCCCGGGTGACTATGGTTTCGACCCGCTCGGTTTGTCCGACCCGGAAGGCGCTGGTGGTTTCATCAACCCGCAATGGTTGGCGTACTCTGAAATCATCCACGGCCGCTGGGCCATGCTTGGCGTTGCCGGTATCGTCGCCCCGGAATTGCTCGGCATGATGGGTCTCATCCCGAAGGAGACTGGTCTCGTCTTCTTCAAGTCTGGCATGATCCCGATGGAAGGTACCTATGACTACTGGGCTTCTCCCCAAACCATTTTCTGGGTCAACGCCGCGCTCATGAACTTCGCTGAACTTCGCCGCGCGCAAGACTACTGGAACCCGGGTTCCATGGGTAATCAAGAACTCCTCGGGTGGGAGAAGATGCTCGGCGGCTCTGGTGAGCCGGCGTACCCGGGCGGTTTCTTCAACTTGATGGGTCAAGGCAAGTCCGACATGGCGAAAATGCGCCTTAAAGAGGTCAAGAACGGTAGATTGGCTATGTCCGCGTTCTTTGGCGCATGTGCGGCGAGCGTGATGACCGGCGACGGCCCCGTCGAATGCCTCATCAAGCACATCAACGACCCGTTCGGCGAGAACCTTTTGACGAACTTCGCGAAGGTTGGCGGCGTCTTCTAAGCGACGACGTGATACAATAAGTAGCCTTTAGTTGACGTTTTATCGCAAAGCATCAAAGCATCAAAAGTATTAAACATTCGTGCATGACAATGAAACATGTTAAACATCGTCTTCCATGGAGCAAAAGAAGAGTTTGACGACATCCTCGCGCCCCGCTAATCGTAAAACGGTCCTCGCGTCTCGTCTCGCGTCGGCACCTATAAACGCGCAATGCATCTCGAACCGCCCGCACCGCGTCAAGGCGTCGAGTACATGCGCTGCTCGACCGACATCACAGCGTTGATGCTGTAAACATTCGTCGTGAAGCACTCGAATGCAGTCCCGTAACGTGTCGATTTGAAGCTCAGCCTGCGTCGTCGTTCAATAATTCGCGCACATACATATACACATATATCCATACGTCTCACCTTGAATATGCGCTCAAACGCATCGATGGGAATACTGTCGAGTAGAAACCTAGCTTTGGCGGCGTTGTCATCGCCAAACCGACGCCAAGTGCGCGAAAAGTCATCCACGCATCGAGGCGGCGCGGTCAACGCCGAGCGGTCAACGCTCGCCTTTGCTATTGTCAACGTCGATGACGGAAAATTCACAGCACGAGAACGAGTTCTCGATGACAATGACGCCGATGATGCCGATGACGGATCGCGCAAATGTTCGAGCCAAGACCCTTTGGTAAAAGGCTTGAGATTGGCGCCTAAAACCAACTGATGAAACGCGTCGTAGCCGCACCGCTGCGCCGCGCCGCGCTTCTTGGCGTCATTCACGGCGCGACGACGCGCATCCACGTCGAGCGCGCGCGCGAAATCTTCAGCTATAGTGTCCTTATGCGTCATGCATGCATAACTCGCGCGTCGAGATGTGACGACGAAAGAACGGATTTGATTGATTGATTGATTTTCTGACGTGGGATAACAAATCATCGAGACGCGAATAGCACAACCTGATGAGCTACGCGCGCAGATACCAATAAGATTTTCTGTTTAATAATTTTGCGAGCGTATGGCTAATACACATGTGCCACAAAATTAGTACACTTCAACGTGCCATTGTCCGTTCTTCTTCAAACCTTCCAACCACTCTTCGTAGTCGATCTTCTTCTCCTTGCAGACGCCTTCGAGCATGGAAAGAATACCCGGCATCATACCCTTCAAGCCGCAGAAGTACATGTGAGCACCACCGTCGAGGAGTTGGAAGACTTGGTCCTTGTATTCTTCAACCTTGTCTTGGATGTACATCTTACCACCAGACTTGTTGGTGTCTTCGCGGGAAAGCGCGTAGTCGATGCGGAACTGATCCGGGAAGCGCTTGGCACACTCTTGGAACTCGTCGTCGTACAACTTGGCGTCAGAGTTGGCGACACCCATGAACAACCAAGCGAGACCCTTGAACTCCCATTCCGGAACGTCTTCGAGGAAGAAACGGCGGATGTAAGAGCGCATCGGGGCGATACCGGTACCGGTGGCAACCATGATAACCGGCGTCGCCGGGTCCTTCGGCAAGAGCATGACTTGACCAGTCGGGCCAGTCATCATGACTTCAGCACCCGGCTTGGCGTCGCACAAGAAGTTGGAGCAGATACCCTTCTTCGCCGGGTCTTCCTTGTTCATTTCCGGGCACCAGTACGTGGCACGGCGGACGCAGAGCGTCGCCGTTTGGCCATCGAACGAGTCGCCGTAACGGGACGACGCGATGGAGTAGAGGCGGACGCCGTGCGGCACCTCCTTACCCTTGGAGTTCACCTTGGTACCCGGCGGGATAACACCGTACGATTGGCCTTCCCAGAACGGCATCTTACCACCGTGTTCGATGATAATGTGGCACGTCTCACCAGTCGCGTTCGGGCCGACGATGCGCTCCACGGAGCGCACCTTGCCCACAAACGGTTCCTTGTTCTTGTACGTATTCAACGGCATTTCACCCTTTTCGAGCTCGAGCGGCACCTTAGCGCGGCCCTTCGGGTCAATAGTCTTACCCGCCGTCGGCGAGCACTTCAACCCGAGACCATAGTCCGTGCCTTCGGCGCGAACGACGGTGTGACGAGCGACGCGCTGTTGCGCGACATTCGCGCGAGACACGCGCGCGCCGGAAAACGCGGAAACCTATACGCGACACAAAACATCCACCGTCAGCGCGCCGTACGAACGCATCGAGGTCACAACACGCGCGATTCGCACACCGTCGTCCGAACGCCCATCGCGCCGCGCGTCTCGCGCGACGACGCCCGCGGACGCCGACCGAAACGCGCGCGAACCTTATCCTAAACCCCACCACCGATCGCATCGAGCGGTCGCCACGCATTCGCGCGCCGCACGCACCTTGGCCGAGATGTTCATCTGCGCGCGCACGCGAACAGCACGCGACAAAAAATCACCGTCAGTCATCGCGCGCGCCTCATCGCCCATCGCGCGCTCGCGTGCGCGCCGAACCCGCGCGCGAGATCGCCCGCGATCGACCGCGCGATCGATCCCTCGAGCGTCGATGGGGCGTCGATCCCGCGCGCGCATCGACGCGTGCGCGACGCGTCGCGCGCGAGGGAGGTCACCGACGCCGAACGCGCGCCGCGACGAGAGTGTTCGCGCGCGCGCGACGCACCGTGGCGGACATGTCGTCGACGAACGGCGTGTGTGTTATGCCGTCGCGCGTGAACGACCCGCGGGCAACTCCTTGGAGAAGCGAGGGACTCGTGGCCTGATTGGGATTGGTCGATTGATCCTGGAGATACTCGTTGACCAATCACGACCAGGGCCTCGACCTCGAGCCACAAGATGCGTCTGTCCCCGAGCTCCGAGCGGCATATCGCGTCGCGCGCGCGCCCGCGAGCGATGCGTGCGCTCGCGAACGCCCCAGCGCGTCCTCATGCGTTCGCGTGCCGCGACGCCGTCGCGCACCGCCGTCGCGCGCCGCGCCGTGCGGGCATGAATCGCCCCGTGAGCAACCCATCGACGTCGATGGTTTTAGTGGCGACACACGCGCGGCGCGGGCGTCGCGCGTCGCCGGTGGCGGCGTTCGACGGCGACGGCGACACCGGTGGGTCGCTTCTCGACGCGCTCGACGACGCGTGCCCGGTGCCTAAAGATCAGCGTCCGAGTTCGCAATTGCGTGAGCTGGAGGAGAGCGCGGTGCTCGGGTGGCCGGCGCTCGGCGCCGGGGCGTACGCGACGCGCATGTGCGTCATGTTTGTGTTTTTCTACGGCGTGATTGCGTATCCGATCGCGTGCGGGTCGTATAATGCTGATACGGAGTTTGTGGCGTGCGTGGTGAGCGCGAGCGTGGGCGCGTTTGGGGCGACGGCGGCGATGGCGTTGAATATGTACAACGGGTGGTCGTACGTTCGGGATCGGCTGCTGAGCGCGACGGTGGAGTACGAAGAGACGGGGTGGTACGATGGACAGGTGTACGTGAAGGATCCGGAAATGTTGGCGAGGGATAGGTTGTTAGGGACGTATACGGTGCGACCGATCGTGGAGATGTTGCGTAAGACGTTGTTGGGATGCGGGGCGACGGCGCTCGTGTCGTTGGTTGGATTGCGGTTCATCGACGCGCCGGCGGGGTTGGAGACGAACGCCGGCGCGTACGGCGGCTCGTACTCGGCCACCATGGCTGCAAAATACGAAGACATTGACGACGACGACGACGATGCCGAGGAGGACATGGAGGCGATGCAAATGCGAGCGTACGGTGCGCCTTCGATGAACGTCCACGACGCCGAATGAGTCGTCGAGTCACCGCCGCCCGCCAGAAATAGAAGAGATAGTCAGTCCTGCGCTGCTGTGTACAACACATGCATTTAAAAATATTCTACTACTACGGTACAATCTATACACCTAACACTACACCCCGTTCGCTTCGATGATTTGTAAAAAGCTCGCAAAGTTTACGCACGCGTGCGCGTGGAGCGGCAACGGCGCTCGAAGGCGTCCGCTCGCCTCGTCGACGACGACTTCGCTCGCGCACATCATCCCGAGCTGTGATAACCTCGACGCGTACAACGTCGCAACGCCCCGTAACGCATCCATGTCCTCACCCGACGTCTTTTCGTCCTCGTGCGCTTTCATGAGACGCAGATGAACGCTCGAAACATCCGCGCCGCACGCCATCCGTCGGCTCCATTCGCCCGCCGGCGGCGTCGCGTACGCCTTCACGCTCCCCGACGCGTCGTCCGACGCGATGACCACAGCCATGTCACCACCGCTCGCCGCGACGCTCGCCGTCGTCACCACGCTCGCCGGCGCGGCGTCGGGTTCGAAGCACGTCATCTCGACGAGCAACGCGCGTTCGAGCGTCCCGAGCGGCGCTTTGCGCCACGCCTCGCGCGCGTCGGCTCGGCTCGGCGCTCCGAGCGCGCACATCACCACTCGTTTAAACCGCGACTCGGCGCTCGACGCTTCGCCGTACGTAAACTCGAGCTGCTCGGCGAGCGTGCTGGTGCGATGGACGAGCCACGCGATGCCGCGCGTACGGACGTCGTCGCGCGACGCGAAGGGTTCGGCTTCGACGGTTAAAAATTCGCCGCGCGCGTCGCTCCACGCGGCGACGACCCATCGGTTGGCGACGATGACGTACGCGCAATGCAAACCATAATCCGTGCTGGTCAACGCGTTGTTATCGTCGTCGTCCTCGTCTCGCAGTACGTATAGAGGCTCGTACGTGGGAAACGACGGGAGTTCCGCACCCGCGGATGGCGTCGTCGACGTTTCTAAAATTTGAAAACACGGATGCGGACGCCGTCGACCGACGACGCTCGCGCCCGTGACCCCAGCGCGTCCATCCGTGCGCGTCACATCCGTCGCGCTTCTCGGAGGCATATCCATCCCATCGTCGTTGAGCGGTATTTTCCTCGTCACCGTCGGTCGCATGGCTTTTAAAAACACGTTGAATGCGACATTTTTTACGCGCGCGGGCGACCACCCGTCGGCGCCGCACCACGAATGCGGAAGCGCTTGAATGGAAATCGAAAGTAAACACCCATCGATCGACCGCATGGCGGCACCGACGACGTGTGATGCCAACGCGAGCGCGGCACATGCGTCGATTTCGTCCATGTCATCGGGAATGACGACGTACAACGCGCACGTCGCCGGCGCGCGCGAAGCGACGCTCGCGAGCGCTCGAGCGGCGAGACTCAACGCCGACGCGTATCGCTCCATGTGCGTCTCCGTCGTCGTCGCCTCCGACAACGCTGGGGGCGTAAACAGCGCCGCGTCATCGTTGGCGATGACGGGTTCGTGCGCTCCGAGCGCACAGGCGGCGTACTCGCGCGAAATCTCGCGCATGACGCGCGCGCAGCCGCGCTCGAAATCCAACCCGGGGCGCCGAAACGGCGTCGCCACGGCGTACGCGATGTTCTTCACCGCACCCGAATACGGCTCAAACGGCGCCGCGATCCATCGGTCGAGGTAATGCCTCGCGTGTGTGCCCGTCGACGCGCCGGCGACGTCGAGCCAATCGCCTTGATAGCGCACGCGGACCCCGCACGCCGGGGCGAGCGCGCGCGACGTCGGCGTAAACAAAGCTCCACATTCTCGACTTTGCGCCGACGTAGTGCCGTCGACGCTCACACCCAGCGCCCGTCGCGCGCGCGCAAACGTCGACACGGGATCGCACGTGCCTACGGCGATGCGCGCACACGCCGCGAGCGCGTCGGCGTCGCGCGCGACGGCGTGAAAGACGGCGCGTCTGGCTCGTTTCGAAAACTCCATCCGCGCATGATTCCCCGCGCTATCGCCGCGCCGTCGCGCGTGCGCGGTCGATGCCGCGCGCGATGACGTCCGACGACGACGCGCCGACCGTTCCCGCGCGCCGTCGTCCTCGCGCGCGCGCGTCCACGGCGACGGACCGTATAAAATCACCGCCGGCGATGGCGCATCATCGCCGTCGCACGCCCCATTCGCACCTCTGCGCGCGTCGTCCTCGCGCGCGCGCGATGCGCCGGTCGAGAAATCACCCATGCGCGTTTTCGTGCGTCGACATCCCACGTCGCCGGTCGCGTTCGTGCGTCGCGCGCGTCGCGCAGTGCGGGGTGTCGATCCATATATCGGACACTCGGCAGCGCGTGGAATTCAAAAACCATGCGAACGCGCGCGACTTCGGCACTTCGCCGCGCGACGCGAGCGCCGACGACGCGCGAGCGCACGCGACAGCGACGGCATATATTTTTCTCCGCGCCACCGCGCCGCTCGCGCGCGCGTTCGAGCGCGCGCGACGCGGGAATTCGCGCGCGCGCGCCCCGCGAGCGTGCGCGTTTGAACGCGCGGGTCGTTGAAGACCTTCATGTCGTACGCGACGCGCCGACGCTCGGCGCGCGTCTCGGCGACGCACGCGCGCGCGAATGGCGAAAGTACAATTTCGTTCGCGGCGTTATCTGACGTCACCAACCGAGGCGGCGTCGCGGGCGGGCACAAGGGGGCGGACAAGGGTGTCGGGCGCAAGCGCGCGCGCGCAGCCATCGCGTCGAATGGCGAGGGTGACATCGTCGATGATGGCGTCGCCGGCGACGACGTGATCGTCGTCGCGGACGTTGCGAATGATGGAGATGATCGCGATGGTGCGCGCGCCGCGCGGTCGGCGCGGAAGAACGCGGCGACGGGGTCGGGTACGTGTCGTTCGTGCGCGCGCGCGGTCGTTTGAAATTTTTCAAAGAGTTTTTCAGAGCGCTTTGGACTGACATTGCGCGTTCGCACACAGGCCGCGCTGGGTCGGAGGCACCTCCGACGGTGGGTCAAGGGGATGATTTAGAGTGCCTAGAGCGCATGCCGAGCGCGCGAGGTGCGTGAGATCGAGAGTGCGCGCGCTGTGATTGGCTGAGCGCGCGCGCGAGCGCGCGCGCGTTTCAAATTTGAAACTCGAAATTTTTTTCAAATTTAAAAGCTCGAGACTCACCGATGTTTTATTGTTTCGTGTTTTACGCGTTCACAGCGTCGACGCGTGCGGTGCCGAATGATGCGCGGGGGATGGTGCAAACGAATAGCGTGGAGTTTCCGTTTAGTGTGCACGGAGGTCGACGCGCGCAGGAAGTCGCGAGCGAAAACGTCTTGTCGCCGTACGTCGTCAATGGGAAATATTTCAAGTGCGTCTTTGCTTTTGTCGGTGTTTTCTTTGTTTTTTTCGTCGATGAAATCGATCGCGCGGTGAATCGTGTTTCATCAGATGACGCACCAACGCACCGTACGCGTGTACTGACCTCGTGTGTTCTCGTTTTCGCAAACGAATAGCGTCGCCATGCGGCAACAACTCGTCGATTGGATGGGCGAGCAACACGCCGAATTATCTCTCACGGATGAAACTCTTCACTTGGCTATTCGCTACGCCGATACGTTTTTATCCCAACGCGTGCCGGATGTCTTTTTACAGCGTCATGGGTCGGGTTCAGAGCCCGTGCCGTGCGCGCCGCTCAAGCCGCTCGAAGGTAAGCGCACCTTGTACAGCGTCGACGCGTTGCACCCGTTGTGCAACAAGTTGAAACGGCTCGGGATTACGTGCGTGTTTGTCGCCGCAAAAGTCACCGAAGTCACCACACCGAGTGCGGTGGAGTTTGCGCGATATGCCGATGTGGCGTCGTTTACCCGCGAGCAGCTGTTGTTAGCCGAGCGTGCGTTGTTGCGCGAGTTGAATTATTCCCTCATTCGACCGACGGCGTTTTCCTTTGCCGAAGCGTACGCGGCGAGCGCGAAGAGCGCTTTAACGCGCTATGCCGATCGGTTTGATTTCGAGTCGTGCAATTTCGCAGAATATGGCACGCGGGAAGATTTCTTAAAGGAAACAACGTACTATTTGGTTGAACTCGCTGCGATTGCCCATCAGTCGCTCGAGTTTTCTCCGTCGATGCTCGGCGCCGCCGCCGTGTGCGCGACGCTTCGACACGCGAATATCGCATTCGACGAAGTCCCAATGTTACGTGAAGTCGCTGGATATAGCGATAAAGAGCTTGAAAAGTGTGTAGAGTTCCTTAAGAACGTCACGCGCGATGCTTGGATGATTCAAGAGTACGGTGAGGGCTTGAACGTCAACGTCAAGTATGAAGGCGTCGCCGAGTTTCTCTTTGACGCGTGCGGCAAGTACGTCGATTGATTGGGCGTCTAGTGAATCGTCTTGAACCGGGAGTGAAACAGCTCCAAGAAAAGGATATACATGACGACGACGACGACGACGATTTTGGGTGGGGTTTGGTGGTGTGTGTGTGTGCATTATTATATTAGCTTGCGAATGGTATATAAATTTGAATCGTCGCTCGCGAACCGACGCAGAACGACAAGGCGAGAGTCTTCTCGTTTGGCGACCGGCGCGCTGGCGATGATGCAACAACTACATATATAGTATTATGGAATAAGTAAACGACTTTCTAGAAGGACACCGCAGCGCGCAGACTCTAAAATCAATCAATCAATACGTACGAGTGGTTATTAAAAAACAAATATAAAATGAATTGGTGATGAGGTGAAAACGAGATGGTGCGTGCTATTCGCGGCGCGCGTGCTACAAACAATCAAGACATCGTCTCAACGCGCACACGTCGGACTACTTCAACATGGACGCGCCCGAACTTATGAGCGCAACGACGATAAAACTCTTCACGTACTCCTCGGGAATTTGCATCGAAATGTTCTTCGCGACAAAGTACGAACACGCCATGGCGGACCCCGCCAGTAGAGTCGCCGATCGAAGCCTTACGTTGCCATTCTTAAAGTGTGCCGCACTGACTGCTAAATTGGTAATCACCGTGGCCAAGAGCGCGGTGCCGCAAGTCCTGTGTACCTCCATATCCGTCGCCGCCGTCAAATACGACGTCACGAGCACGCCGCCGCCCACGCCGATGGTCCCTTGCAACACACCCACCGCCACACCGAGCGCCAAGATCTCACGCTCCGCAGATAACGCCGCGAGCCACCCTCCGTGTTTATCATGTCTGTCTAAAAATTGATTGCGTACGATTTCATACGTATTCGTCGGCGGCGGTCGAACCACCTTGATGACGTACTCGCTCGCCTTCGCCGTCGCCTCCTTCTCCGCCTCCGTCTCATCCGCACCCTTCTTCAACAACACCGAAGGCGAACACAAAATCAACGCCCCACCAAGCATCTTCCTCAACGTCTTCCCACTCAACCGCTTCGCCGCGAGCTGCCCAATCGGCGTGCACGCCGCGCCAATCAACCCCACCGTCGTCGCCGCCGGCACATCGCTCACCCCATTCTGCGCGTACGCAAAGCTCCCCGCCGCGGTGGCCCCGGTCACGGCCACCACCGCCGTGCCCACGATGTGCCGCGCCTCGTACCCGAGCGCGCTCAGCGCCGGGATGAATATCACCGCTCCGCCCAAGCCGGTGACGGCGGACACCGAGCCCGCGAATCCGCCGCTCCCGACGGTGAACGCCGCGCGCGTGAGCGTCGACGCGGTGTGCAGGTACTTGCTCGCCATCGCTCGCGCGTCGCCGTGTCTCGCGCGTCGGCGTGCGGCGTGCGGCGGCGGCGTCCGCGGCGTCGGCGTGTGACGCGCTTATCCCCGGGGAGGGCTCGCTCGACGCGTCTGTCGTCGCCTGGTCAGGATTGGTCGTTTTGACAAGGGGTCGGGGAATCCGCGTCGTGGGTTTCGCGCGCGAGGATGGAATGCACGCGTGAATGCTTACGCCGTGAGTGTATTATTATAAAGATGATGGCGGGCGCGAAGGCGTCCTGAATACGTATATATGCGTGTCTTCGCTGTGGTTCGTCGTCGAGAAGACACGATGGATGAAGAAGGGAATAGTCATGATTATTGCGCGGCGCGATCGGCGCGTTGCTTGGCTTCTTCGATTTTCGCTTGCTTGACTTTTTTGGCCAAGTTGAGCGCCTTGACGAGGGCGGGCGGGGCGTTGGCGGGCACCCCGCCGTGGTCTTCGCTGTCTTTGCAGTAGCAGAGTAATACGGTGTCGATGCCGAGTTCGACGATGGACATGAAGACGCTGGCGATGCAAAAGGCAAAGAGGCCGACGACGATGACGATGAAGAGGGGCGAGGAGACCTTTTCGTCGCCGTACACAAAGTTTTCGTTGTCCAAGATCAAGAACGCGATGGTACCAGAGCCGAGGGCGATGGAGACTTTACCGAGAACGAGCATGATGTCACCGATGATGCCGACGGCGGCGACGGCTAAGACATTCTTCACCATGAGCGCCAACGCGTTCCAGGCAGACGTGCAAAACGACGTGCCTTCGATGGACGTCATGATGTACGCGCGACGGTTGATCCATTCGATGATCTTTTGCAAGTACCACAAGCAGTACTGGACGTAGTATGCACCGTACTTCATGATCTTGCTGTCCTTGCCGAGCTTCTTCAAGCGTCGCAAGATGAACGCCATGACGAGGCGCACGAATTGCAAAATCGAGACAAAGAAGGAACCGACGGCGGCGGTGCCGGTGTGGTAAAACGTCATCTTCTTCATCGCTGTGAGCACTGGAGAGTTCTTTACCGCGTTGTAGTTGCCACCCAAGAAGTAGTACTGCGTGAAGACGCACGCGACAACCAAGTAGCACATGGCGATGATCCATTGCGAGCTCCACAAAAAGCCAAAGACGTAGAAGAGAAGGGCGCCTTGCAAGTTGCGATCCCACGTCGTGGCGTAACCGCAGTGGCACGTGTCAGAGTTGGTTGTGTCTTTGCAGAACAACATCGGCGGAGCGCCAGCTTCCATGGTACAGCTTTGCATCTTCATTTCACCCGAGGAGAACAAGAAGACCATAGTCGCCATCCAGTAGACGCCGAGCAAAATCATCATGACAGTCGGCACGAGCGGGAAGAAAATCAAGGATGGAATCTTACCAAACGCGCCCACGGACACCTTGATGACGCCTACGGCAACCTTGACACGTCGAAGCATCATGAGAGTGAAGAGGAACAGAATGACGGTGATTGGAATCATGACGTACGTGATAATCTTGAGCACGGCGATGTTGGAATCAGCCGGATCCGCAAAGTTGGTAATCGCAGTCGAAGCCGACCCAGACACCTTGGACGTGTACGACGTAATGACGTCAGAACCGATCAAACCAGCCTTGAGGGCAAAGTAAAGCGTCACCACAATAGCGAGCGCGTTGACAGAGAACAAAATCAAGTACGCAAAGAATCCGGTAAAGTAACGGAGAATCAACAAGTACAAGATGGACAAGACAATCGGAGCGACGACGCCCGCGAGAACCAACACCTTCCAGCCCACTTGGAAATCGTCAATGTAGCGTTCAATTTGCGAGAGCGGACTGTCGCCACCGAGGAAACCTTCAATGGCGGAGCTGACTTGTGGGGCGATGTCGTCGAGCGAAGTGCCGCCGAAGACGTCGACAGCGTTCGTTTGAGACTTGAAATACGTCCAAGCATCGTCGGCACCAGTACCAAAGTATTGGCACGTGTTGAAAGTGCTGACCGTTTCAAACAGAACCGGGTAGCATGGTCCCTTCCATTCGTACGAGGACGTCTCTTCGGCGGTGCCAGCCAAGGTGGCAAAATAGTCATAGTTGTCGTCGATCCAGTTTTGGCGCGTGTACGTCGCGGAGTTGGGGTGCCCCTCCACAGATTCCGGATAGTTGCATACCCAAGACAAGCCCGAGGCCGAGTTGGCGTTGGACATGGTCGGGCAATCCGCCAAGCAAATGCTCTTTGCATCGCGCAAGTTGTAGTCGACGCTCGTCACCGCCGTCGACGAGATGGTCGACCCCAACGCGTTGACCGCGTACGCGACTTCAGCCACATTCAAGAAATACCGCTTACTGAGACCAGTGTTGTTGCCTTCACCACACATCACACCTTGGTAATCCGTGCCCAACACTAACGCCGCGGGGTTACCATTCTTGATGCCGTATCCGCCCAACGCGAGCATGGTGACCCAAAACGCGGCGTAAAATATCAAAAAC
>JACLAB010005993.1_pt1 | contig 28623 bp, 21 predicted proteins | sample 8027921 | NCBI WGS metagenome assembly JACLAB01 (sample SAMN15725117, study PRJNA655200) | protist metagenome | isolation source: fluorescence activated cell sorting (FACS) single amplified genomes of... | place: USA: West Boothbay Harbor, Gulf of Maine | collected 2000-07-19 | reverse complement strand
TCACGCGAGTGCTGCTGGGAAGAGGAAAACGTCGTCCTCGTCGTCGTCTTTCTCGGCGTTAAACGACAACGACGAGAACAACGTCGTCGTTCTCGTCGAGGATGATGATTACGACGACGACGCGAGACGCGAGAGTAGCAGCAGCAGCAGTAGCAGTAATAATACGAATAATAATGGGCACATAGTGCTCGTCGACGGCATGTCCTTCTTATTCCGCGCGTTTTACGGCTTCCAAGCGCGCTCGGACGCGACCAAACTCATAAACAGCAAAGGCGAAGATGTGGGCGTTTTGCACGCGTACGCGCACGCCATGTGCGCTCTGTTGGAATCGAAACCGTCGCATTTCGCGGTGTGTTTTGATAGCAAAGGGAAGACGTTTCGACACGAAATGTTTGTGGATTATAAAGCGAATCGGCCGCCAACTCCCGAGGCGTTGATTGCCTTGATTCCGAAGGTGAGCGAGTTAGTCGAGGCGATGGCCATCGAGACGGTGAAAGTGAGCGGCGTGGAAGCGGACGATATCATCGGGACGTTAGCGACGCGGTCGGTGACGGAGAAAGGGTTTAAGGTGTCCATTGCGAGTCCGGATAAGGATTTTTGTCAGTTGTTGAACGAAAACGTTCGGATGTTGCGGCCGGGCGGCGGAGGGCAGTTTAGCGCGTTCACTTTGAGAGAGTTCGCAAAGACCCACGAAGAGTTGATTCAGCCGGAACAATTCGTAGATTTCTTAGCGTTAGTTGGAGATTCAAGCGATAACGTCCCTGGAGTCGAAGGCGTGGGACCGAAAACGGCGAGAAAATTGTTGAATAAATACGCCAACGTGGACGCGATATTAGAAGCGGCGAAGAACGGCGAGGACGAGTTTGAAAAGATGGGCACGAAGAAAGTGAGAGAGGCGTTGAAATCGGAGAAAGGACAAAAAAGCGCGCAGTTATCGCGAAAGTTGGTGGAAATTCGTACGAAACTGTCCGCACCAGACGTGAATGGTGATTTAGACGCGTTTCGCGTGACGACGCCGGACGATTACGGGCGCAAAGCTATGGACTGCTTCGAAAGGTACGAGTTACCGAGCGCCGCGGATAGATGGAAAGCCATACACAACATCATACTTTAGATTTCTTTTTATATCATCATTATCGCTAAAGCCTACGTACCTACGCTATAGTATTATCATCATCTTTGTGTTTTATTATTCGTCTTCTTTACTACTACTACTACTACTCATATCTTTCGCGGTTGTTCCTACTAACAACGCGAACACGAGAACCACGTTCATCAACGCAAACACATCCAGAAACCAAAATCCGGTGATAGATCCTAACCCTTCAATCGGCGAGGCCGATTCAAACACGTTCGCGAGCGCGTTCGAACCTTCCGTTGGCGGTTGCCAGACGGTTACTCCCGCGATGGATGCATCTTCTAACAACTGTGGCGTTGATGTTGGGGAAACGTTCGCTGCTTTCGATATATTCACACCCCTCCTCTCGAAACTGCTTTTGTTGTTCTTCTTCGTATTATTTATTCTCCTTCTGCTGGAGGTGAAAGGCCCAAACGCATAGGATGGTGGAACACGACAGACGACGGCGTGGTGCATCTCTCGTTTTATTAATTTATGCGTAGTATAGAGAGCGTCTTGTTTCGCCTACTTTGTCGAGTTACACGTGCAGGGGAAATTTCAAAATGAGGAAATGCAGATTGTTGTGTGGTTCTTCTCTCTTACGATACTGAGGTATGGTTGAGATAAGAATCTCAATTTGTTTTTGCTCTCGTTGTTGTTACCAACAGCGAGAAGAGGCCGTGAACGCTTACGCGGAGGTAAACTCTGTTGTTTTGATGATGATAGAAGTAATCATAAAGAGAGAATTGGAAAGGTGAGTAAATTTCGACCCGTTGAAGGAATTTAAAAAAAAACGCACTGGTGACAGCCTTGGTCCCTTCGGAGACGGCGTGCTTGGCCAATTCACCCGGCAAGATCAATCGAACGGACGTTTGGATTTCTCTGGACGTCACGGTCGGCTTCTTGTTGTATCGGGCCAACTTGGCGGCTTCAGTCGCGATCTTTTCGAAGATGTCGTTGATGAAGGAGTTCATGATGCTCATCGCCTTGGAGGAGATGCCGGTGTCCGGGTGCACTTGCTTCAAGACCTTGTAGATGTAGATCTTGTAGGTTTCGACCTTCTTCTTGGAGGACTTCTTGGCGCCGCCTTTGACGGTCTTCTTTGCTGGTTTCTTGCCGGCCATTTTTGTTATGTGTGTGTATGTGAGTGTTAATAATGGCGTCTGTGTTGGAGGGAAACGGTCGGAGGCGTTTGAAAATTTGAATTTCGAGTCCTCGGATTTTTCTACAATTACAAAATCTGTTGAAAAAAAGCAGAATCGAATGGATCACAGCTTCTTCTACGCGCGATCAATTGGCGCGCAAAATGTCACGCACGGTTCCAATTGGTGTAATGAGTGAACAATAATCATTGGATACCTTTTAATGTAGCATTGGTCACTCGAGACGAAGAACACTGGATTTGTCCGAATTTGGCTTCAGAAAGATGCATTTCGAGTGGACACTTTTTCAGTTCCCCCTAAAAAACACAAAAACGCCACCAACTTCCTCATTAAAACAAACAAACACAGAACACAATGTCTGGACGTGGTAAAGGTAAATCCTCCAAAAAAGCTGTCTCGCGATCCGCGAAGGCTGGCCTCCAATTCCCGGTTGGCCGTATCGCTAGGTACGTTTTGTTACATCGTTTACATTTTTTACAGTCGATGATGACGAGAGCGATTTGGATGCATTGGAAATGCGTCCGTTCCTCGAATACTACGATTTTGAAATTACAAGCGCTGACTTTAAACTCTCTTTCTATCCATAAACAGATACCTCAAGGTTGGCAAATTCGCCACCCGTGTTGGTGCCGGCGCCCCGGTCTACTTGGCCGCGGTCTTGGAATACTTAGCGGCTGAAGTTCTCGAACTCGCCGGGAACGCTTCCAGAGACAACAAAAAGTCCAGAATCGTACCGAGACACATCCAATTGGCCATCAGAAACGACGAGGAATTGTCCAAGTTGTTGGGCACGGTCACGATCGCGTCTGGCGGTGTCTTGCCGAACATCCACTCGGTCTTGTTGCCGAAGAAGTCCAAGAAGTAAACGATTAAAGTTTCTTCTTGAGATGTTGTATAGTAGTACACACGAACAAAAACAAAGGAAATTCTTATTTCCTCCACCACAACTGAAAACGAATAAGATTCCAAAACAACACACACACGATGCTCGTAGTAGTTACGTTATACTTCGCGTTACGATTTTTTTTATAATCAAACAACAAAAACAAAAAGAATGTTCTACTACTGTACGTGAATAAGGTGGTGGTCTTTCTCTCTCAATCTCAACTACTCGTTTTTTTTTCGGCGGATGATGAAGTTTTCTTCGCGTTCAACACCCCGGAACTGTCGATTTCTCTCATCACGTTTTGTCCGACGAAAAATGCCAAGATCAAATCCAAACAACCGGATTCAGATATGGTACCACCGAACAAACTCGCGCCGCAGTTCACGTACATCGGCCCGGGACACACGCCGGCGAGCCCCCAACCGGCGCCGAAGAGCGCTCCCCCGACTAAGAGTTTCGGAGTGATGCCTTTAAACGGTTCCGCGAACGCGCTTTTTTCCGGGTGAAATGTCGGTCGTTCTACACCGTTTTTAATGACATAAAACCCTGGGATCAACACGGCCAATGCCGAAGCCATCAACACCATCAACGACGGATCGAAGCTTCGTTTGGTGAATTCCAAAAACGCCGCCACTTTTGCCGGGTTGACCATCCCGCCGACGCACAAACCGACGCCGAAGAACGCGCCGGTGGCGTATTCGTGCACCGCTCGAATCGCCGCACCGACTTGCCCGCTTCTCGGTATCAATCCTTTCCTTCCAGCCAACGCGATTGTCCCGGAGATGATAGCTCCGGTGACCAAAAACGTCCCGAACAAAGAAAACTCCTCGCTCGTCAACCATCGCACGGAATCCAACGTCCTCGCTCTTTGCGACACGCCCAACGCCCCAGTCGTATCAAACATCAACGCCGTGATCGCCCCAGACGCCATAAAAACGCACGTGTTAATCAAACTCCTCACGGACAATCTCCCAATCCCGGACAACCCGTGTCCACTCGTGCATCCGTTTCCGGCGACGCTTCCCACGCCGACCAACAAACCAGCCGCGGCTCGCCTCGTCGAGCTCGCGACTAAACCAAACCCTCCAACCGGGATTAACTGTTGCGAAAACCCGAGCAAAGGAATCCACTTCGCGCTGGTGAACAACCCCGCTAAAAACGGTAAGTGATTCAAGCGTTCTTCGAACGGGATTTTTTTATGCGTAAACGCGCGAAAGAGTCCACTCGCCCCGACCGCTTTCCCACAATTTAAGTAATGCGCCAAAGAGGATACGCCGAGGATTAAGCCTCCGGCGATGGCGGCGCCTGGAGTGAACGCAACTGTTTCATGTGTTAAAGTTTGTGTTGTTTGTGCGCACCCGTAGTGCGAGAGCACACGTAAAGAGAGTAAAAGGTGAGCGCACATATCATCTTTGCAATATTCCATTATATCCATCACGTAATGGAAAAATATCTCATCACGTCATGGAACACAACGACACCGAGTAAGAGAGAGAGAGAAAGAAAGAAAGAGAGAGAGAGAGAGAAAAGTTTCAAAAAGACTTTAGACGACACTTTTTCGTCGCGTTCGAGTGCAAAGTCAGAGCAGTGGCAGAGAGAGAGTACTCACGGGTTAAAGACATGTGTGATGTGGTTCTTGATGCAACTCTTTTATGAGCAAAAGGAGAGACACTTTTTCTCCACATCACAAGCGAGAGAGAACGAAAAAGACTTCTCTCCTTTTCGAAAAGCGGAGAAAGGCGGAAAGATGGCGAGAGGAGGTATATGTATACATACATCTCGAATATATATAGATTCGTCGGCGTTACAGGTATTATTATTATTATTATTATTATTTATCGTAGTAGTAGGAGTAGTACTGGTAGTATTAAAACAGTCCGTAGCGCAATATGCGTATATGTGTATAGTATTGCGTTCGATCTCGCGTGGTGCGTTTATATTATTTCTTCTTAAGCGGAGCCCTCTAACACGTCTCGGGTGATTCTCGCCAAAGTCTGGCCGACCCAAAATGAAAGCAAGGCCAATCCGCAACCACCGGTGGCGGAAAGAGAATGATTCGTCAACGCGGCGCCGACGTTGACGAATAACGGGCCCGGGCACATGCCGGCTAATCCCCAACCGGTACCGAAGATGGCGCCCCCGACGATGAGTTTGGCGTCGATGTCAGCGGTGATTGGATCCGGGAGCTTGAACGCGTCGCCGAACGTGGAGGTATTGAGTTGATTTTTGATGATGAGGATACCAGGGATTATTGCAGCTAACGCGGCACCCATGACGACACCTAACGACGGGTCCCACGTGCTTTGCGTGAACTGTAAGAAGGTGGACACTTTCGCCGGGTTGACCATTTGGGAGACGACTAAACCGACGCCGAAGAGGACACCGGTGGCACCGTGGACCGCTGATTTGATGATCTGTGCACTTTTCGAGCCAGGCTTGATGAGAATGTTGTTTTTAGCGAGATAACCGATGGTGGCGTACCCGGCAAATGCCGAGGCCAGAATTTTACCGTACAACGCTTTATCAGCTTGCGTCGCCGCGACCGTATTTGCGATGGCGTTCACCGCAGTGGCCGCTTTGCCTTTCCCTGTTGTCGTGACTACGTGTAATAACGCGTTCGTGTTGAACATCGTCGCGGCGAGCGCGCCAAACACCATGAAGGTGCACACGTTCGCCACGGATCGAACCGACAAGCGCCCGATGCCGGACAACCCGTGTCCGCTCGTGCATCCGCCGCCTAACTTTGAGCCAAAACCGACCAATATCATCGCCAAAACTAACCGCGAAGTTCCTTCGATGACTTCATATCCACCCGTCGGGAGTAAATGTGCCAAACCTAAATAGGGTAAAACCAACGGCGTGGCTACGATACCCAGGAATAAGGGCAATTTCGTTTCCCAAGCGTCTTTGGAGACTTCTGAAAATGAAAAAGGCGAGACCAGGTGCGAACATCCAATCGCTTCCCCGGTGGATAAATATCTCCCCAACACCGCGGCGGCTAAGATTACACCTCCAGCGGCGGCGTTTTCTGGTTCAAAAGTCGCCACGTAATCCGCTCCGTGGTGCGCGATCGAAATCTTTCTTCGCATTTGCTTTCTTCTTCTTCCTTTTACACTCGATTTTAATGCTGAGCTGGCAGACGATTGCATTGGATTCGAAATCCCAATTCTCCCATTCAACTTTGACGTGAGGTTTTTATCACGACTGGATCTTCTTGCACAAGCAGCAGCATTAGATGCTGAAATTTGTTGGGCGAATAACGATTGCATTTCGAGATATTCTCTCTCTCTCTCTCTCTCTCTCTCTTATAAATATATAAATATACCTTCTTTGCGTATGTTCCGCGCAATAATAATTGAGGAGTTCTTCTGAAGCAAAAATCATCAGATCGATTTTTTTGTTTAGGGTTTTTATTTTTTTTTTTGTTCCAAACGTACGTTTTTTTTTTCTTCCTTCCAAAAAACAAACACATGTCACATTTTGAGAGTGATCAACGCGGGTTTGACGACGCGATAATGCCAAACTTTGGAAGCAAGAAGAAGCGCGCGAAGAAGACGAAGAAGACGAAGGATTTGGAGGACAAACTTTTGGATTTGAATTTAGAAACGACCACCACGGACGAAGAAGAGGAAGAATTGGAGGCGAAGAAGGCGAGGCGAAAGCAGAAAAAGCTTTCCGAGAAGAAGAAGAGAAAGACCCCGAAAGAAGCGGAGGAGAAGACGTCGTACCGGCCGCCGTACGAGTGGTTGGACGACAACGAGGAGGATGGGGACGACGATGCTTCGTTTCTGCCGCGCGTGTGCACGGAAGAAAACGACGAAGAACGCAACGTCGCCTTTGAAGGGTTCGATATCACAACCTTTTACGGATCAGAGAGGTGGCAGTTTGAAAGCGACGTATTTGGAGAAGATCGAATACACAGAGGTTCGGAGAAATTCTCCTGCGCCTTAACATGCGGACCGAGGAATGAGACGGTGTATTTTCATTTCAAAAGTAGAGTGAACTTGTTAAAGTTTCAGAAACGACCGCGACGGTTTCTTCCGATGTGCGGCGGCTTCTGTTGCGTCGGCGTGATTTTTTCAAGCGATCCGGATTCGTGTTGTTTCAATCGTTTATTTCGAGGGGATCCATCGAAATTTGCGAGAAAAGATCAGAAAGTGTACATGTTTGCGGACGAAGCGAGCAAACAGTATTTTTTATCGTACGCGCAGGAGTTGTCGAAGGTGTGCGAGGAAGCTTTCGAAAGGAGAGGGTTTCAAGAAAACGCAGAGGTATGCGACGGAGGGTATCACGATGGTCACTATGCTCCGTTTGGAAAGTTCGATGGGTATCCAGAACACTTTAACTAATCAAATTTTGTGCATGCTTTTACTACTACTTTACTACCTACTGCTTTTGCTCATATCGCTATTTGTTAATTTATTGAAACGCCTTCAAGGAAATCTTGCCCGGCTTTCTCTCGTCTACATCATCACCATCATCGCAATCATCGACGACGCCGCTCGAATAGTCCAACAAAGCCTTAAACTGAACTCTCGTAGAAGAAATCATACCAGACACCGCGCCTCGAGCGGCGAGCGGTTGTTCGCGCACCGCGGCGTTCGAGAGTCTAGAGGCATCCAGCGCCATTTTTTTACTGGTAACGTTACTAGTACCCAAAGTCTCAATCGCAATCGCAAACATCGCCGCCAAGATATTCGCGGATAAGTTCTTCGCATCCTTTTCTGCCGCATTTTTAAGGAACTTGAGCGTACTTGACACGAATAAAACATTCAAATCGGCATCAACTCGGTTCATGGATTCCGAATTCTCCCCTTTTGCCGTTTGTCTCGAAAATACAGCAATCGAAGGCGCAAGTTTTCGCAAGACGACGACGTCGTCCTCCGACGCAGAAGATTTGGAGTCAAGATAGACATCCAAAGCCATCAGCGCCACCAAAGCGCTGTTTAAATTTGTCGAAATAGATTCTTCACTCTCCAAGCGCTCCACGAGTATCTCTTCGAACTTTTTTCGATTAACTTTTTCCATTTGCGCGAGTAAGTTTGCCGAGGCGATGAATTTCTTTTCCTTCTTCTCGTACGAAATCGAAGCTTCGACGACGTCGTCTTCGATCAAATCCATGAGCAAGTTTTCATCCGTAAAACCACTGGTCGTCGTTATCGACACTTTATTCGGGGATGCTTTACCGTTGAATGGAACAGCAGCCGATGATGACGAATTCAAAAACTCAATCGCGGCATCTCGAATCTTACGATACGCCTCAGAGGATTTCGTGCAATCGAACGCAGCTTTTCCAAGCTTGTCGTTTAATAAACTTTGCGCCGCAGATTCGGCGAAAGAATGAGCGTTCTCAAACGTTTTCAACCCGTGCAAAGCGGTTTCAACTTGCTCGACATCATTGGTACGGGCGTTGAACATGAAACTCAAAGGTATGCGCGCGGCGTCTACTTCTTTGGCATCCGGAGTCGGATTGAAACGCTCGATCGCGTCGGAACTTTCGTCAGATAAAGTTCTCGTACACGCAGCGAATGGTTCGTCCAAAGAAGCGAGTAAAATAGGTTTCAAACAGTGCTCGCGAAAAGTCGACCATCGCTGTGTATCACTGACTCTCACGGAAGCTTTCACACACGGTAGAAACGCCTCGGCGACATCTTGTACTAAACTTGGACACGCCGTGACGAGCTCTCCGGGTAAAAGTTCAAACTTGTCCATAATCATATTGTCCAGCATTTGTTTCTCGGAGCCTTCACGAAGCTCTACGCTTCGTTTAATGAGTTCGACGTCGTGGGGTAGATACGTCCACGCAGGCACGAACGCCTCGACGACGTCGGAAGGAATGGATGTAGAATCTTCTTCATTGCATATGTATGCCGTCGCTAAACACATGCACGCGGCGATTCGCGCACGCACCATCACAGCTTCGCAACACGCGTTCATTAAAGTTAACTTGTTCAAGGATGATACTGATGATGACGACGACGACGACGAAGCTTTTGGGTACACCGGCAGCCATTCTTTCGCAAAATCAACGATGCATGCGTGCAATCGTTTCGACACGGAATCGTCCGAGCCGTGCACTTTTGCAGAGAGTGCGTGTGCCGCTAATCTCGCGCCCGCGACACGCACATCGAGCGGTGTATCGGAACTTCGAGAAGCACGAACGGCGGAGAGGATTTGTGCTTGAAATTGTTCGAGCGTTTTGATGGACCTTTTCCTATTTCGCGCACTCGGGATGTTGCGCTGATGGAAGCCATCTCCTCCGTCCTCGTCTGAGTCGTCGTCGTCGATGTGATAAAACGCGTCCGGATCCTCGTCATTTCCCCATAATTTGACAAGAAAAGACATCATTTGTAATCCTCTCGCGCGCAATTTCGAAGCACTTGCCGTGGATAATGAATACGCAATTTGGAAACACCTTTGCCCGTGCGTCGGTAAATATGCGTTTGGAGAATCCGATGCGCGACTTAATTTAACGCTTCTATGCTCCGGAATATTACTTTCTTGAATCCAGAAAGGGATTCTCGAAAGTAGCGAAGCTGCAAATATGCGCGCCGGGAGACGCGGGTGATTGTTCGCACGATTTGCATCGATATCGGATTCGTCGATTTCTTCCTCGTCCATCTCTCCCTCCTCGTTTTCTTCGTCTTCATCTTCGTCGTCGTTAAACGCATCTTCGTCGTCTTCCGATTCCTCGTCTTCGGATTCTTCCACGAGTCGTTGGTCGTCGAAGGAAAGCGCCGATAAAGCTTTGAGCGCCCGTTTGGGGTCTCTGATGGATAACTCTCTGGCCAAGACTCGCGCGCAGTTCTTTGCGTCTCGGATGACTCTTCTCGAAGCGCCTTTCGTCACACATTTTACAATGTCTCTCAACAACATCGACCCAAATTTTGACGATGATTTCGTTGACTTGGAGGCGTACTCGAAAGATATCCCTGAATTGTTTTCGTCATCGTCTGGGTATAATAATTTATGAGCGTCTTTCATGGCGAGAAACGAGAGCGTTTCCAGGGCTACTGGCTTCGTCGCGTAATGCCGCAAGGCGTCTCTAAGCGTTACGGCGACAGTCGTCATATCGATAGCGTTCGGGGCAAACATAGCCATGTGTTGAATAAAAACAACTTCAGCGTAAACAACGTCGTCGCTTTCGTTGAAGTTATCTTCAACATCATCGTTTTTCGACGTTGCCGACAGCGTCGGATATTGCTGCCGCAACTCCTGCTGAGAATTCGGATTTCTTTTTCCTCCACCTACTCCTTTACCGTTTCGGTTATCCAACGCTAAGCGGAAATTTTGAAAACGTGAATGGCTTTGCACGTCGCGTATAATTGCAGCAACATTCATCGCTTTTATGAACACTTTATGTTCCGCCGATAAGTCCGGGCCAATGGCAATAGCAGCCGCATTCGCCAGGTGCCCACATTCCGGGACGAAAGAGACGACGTTTTTTAACAGCGCTTCTTGCGCGGGTAACGAATCTAACATATGCATAGACAGATCAACCGCACGATCCGAATCTCTCGCAAATCTACTACCACAAACTTCTGCGACGTTTGCTAATGCCCGAATTGCAAACGCGTGCGTAGATCTGTGCGTAGGATCTATGTTGAGAGAAATTTTTGAGAGCGCCTCGATGAGCCTGCGCAGCGTCGTTTCACCGATGGACATCGCGCCAATGTGCTCGATGGATTTTGAGAGGGATAAACATTCAATGGCGCTGTTCCAAGTGCGCCTGTTATGACCAGTATCTTGCATGTCCATATCGCGTGAATACGTTTCGAACAAATTATATGCGCGCTCTCTGACTTCCTCGCTCGATGCGGTTTGCTCGATGCACTTGGCGCAAAGTAGCGCAGACTCGAGAGGCGCGTGTGATGAGAGAGCGTTCTGAAGTGCTCTAGAGTACCTCGAAAACATCTTTAGATGTAACTGAGAACTTTCGTTCGCATCTTCGCGCAGCATATGAGAAACGCTCAGTATATCCGCGAATCGCCTCGATACAGCCGCATCGCATCTCAAAAAATCAGTCAACACAGGCTTTTTCGGGTGGTTGAACAGCGAAACATGTTTTTTCCGATACTCAGACGAGTTCAAATTTACGAGCATTTTACTGTGCTCGATAACCTGAATGCACCGTTCCTCCCATGCATAGAGAAGTTGTGCTAGCGCTGCTTGTAACTTTGCATCTTTACCCCCGTCAGCGATAGCAACCTCTACAGCGCGAGAGAAGCAGGCGCGACTCGCCTCGTCTATCTGGTCGACTACGGTTGCCGCAAAAGGGAAGACATCTTTCCTCACTATGTTATCGCTCTCTTTACTGTCATCAAACACGTGCGATGGCGAATTTGGAGGTGCGTTTGAGTTTCCCCTGTACGCTCTCAGATCTGCAAACGCTTGCGAAACCGTCTCGTCTCCGTTTTCTAACGTCACGACGTGCGTGTTCACGAGCAATTCGCGTTCCGCTTCGTCCAAGAAAGAAGAAAGCGACGTCAAGCGTCCAAAATCGAGTCTATCCGTATCATCGTCGTCGTAAACGAGATCTTCTTCATCTTGATTGAACAATACATTCTTGTCATCTTCCCTCACTTCTTTTGCAAACGCTTCAAAGTTAGAAATCAAGTTTGCAATCTGTGGCGTGAAATCTTGAAATCGGCACGCCTTCTCGACATCTTTCGAACACGAGGCGTACGCAGACATTGCTCGTAGATGCAAAAGCAACTTTCGACGAACGATTTCGATATTTTCGATGCTAATTTGCGCGTCTCTCAGTTGAATTCTTTCGCAGGCGCACAAAAGAGATCCGAGCATAAGTTTTGTCGCTCGACCGTTTTCTTCCTCCGCGCTGGCGAATCTGGCGTACGCCTCGACAGCCTCTGCAGCTGCGCACGCCGCCGCCAAATCATCCCTACTCGTCGTTTCTTCTCCTTCAGAGCTTGTTTGCATCGCGGATGCTACTTCATCAAACGTGGAAGAGATGACAAATGCGATGTTTTCAAACTTTTTCCTCTTCTCCTCGTCGCGTCTTTGCGAATAGATGAAAATCGAGGAGCGCGCTAACGAGGATGCCGAGAGACAAATAAAGCCAGCTTCTCTCGCTTTTGCCGAGGCGTTCAACATGCAAAGCCTCGCGCCAACTTCTTCGACGCGATCGATGGCGTCTATGGGCACACCAAGCGGCCAACTCGCCGTTTTTTCACCGATGAGCGCGCAAATAAAGCGCGCATCGGCAATGAGCTCGTCGTCGAATCTATACGAGGGAGCGTTGCTGTCTGCGCCATGCGCATTTCCATCTTCTTTTTCTCCTTTTTCTTCTCCTCCTTTTTTTCTATCACTATTATGCATCGTTAGCGGAAACTTGACGAACATTTCCAACTTTGAGAGCGTTCTCGCGAGTTCTCGCGTCGCCATTTCATGTCCAGCAGATAACGCCGCTTTCGCCAAAGCTCCTGCGCGTTCGTTCACTCGCCATTTCGTTCGAAAGAGCGCGTCGCCGTGCTTACTCGAAAACACGTTTTTTATGTATAAAAACGATTCGGCGTCGACGTACCCGATCGCATCTATCCCGTCTCTCACCGCGCGAAGTATAGAAACAATTCGTAAATCGTTCGTATTGTCGATTAATTTTCCTCTCCTCTTCTGCTTTGCGTTTTTCAATTTCTCGTCGGCGGTGGACACGATTTGGCAACGTAAAATATCGAGAATTTGTTTCAACGTCGCTTTTCTCGTCGACTCGTCCACGCGCTTCTCGAACGCGGCGACTCGTAACACGGCCAACCCACATGCTGCGGCAAAACAGTCGTTCTTTCTTAATTTCGACGCGAAACCTACTTTGACGATATCTCTCGTGCACTCCTCCACCGAGTACGACTTGCCGCTGAATTGTGGGTTGGTCGCGTAGCGCATCCACGCGCGCGCGACGGCATCTTGTATCGCTCTCGAATCTTTAAAAGTCGTTACTTCACTCGTTTCGAACAAAGGTTTGATAAAGCACGTTTTTACGGTGTACAAAGAAGACGACGAGGATGACGTCGAGAGGGCGCGATCTTCATCGGCGAACTCGCCCCCCATCGTATCGTCGTCGTCTCCGATATCGTCCACTACACCTTCCTCCTCGGTAGATTGGGTCAATTGACTGCTACTTCCTCTGATACCAACGCTAGCAGTAGTACCTATTAGTCGCTCCACTTGACTCGCCACGGTTGCGAATGCCGATATGACTTCCACCCCAGAATTACCTAAATTTTTCGTCTCGGCGATTAGATTCAGAACGTTTTTACCTTTTCCGTACTGCTCGATTTCGCCCAAAGCGTGATACCCAGCCGAGTATACGTTATTCGAATCGCCGCGTCCGTTGAACGCTTCTATTTCTAGTTTTATGCTATTTGCATCGCTTTTCTTCATCGCCATCAACATTGCCGCTCGTAACTCCAACGCTCTTCGCTTCGCCTCTTGCGTCGCTCTCGAGATTTCCGTGGAGGCTCTTCTCCCGCCTTCTAAAGCGACAACTCGTTTAATCATTCTCCGCATATGATCGATAGTCTTTGCGGTTAACTTTAATCCGCCATCACTGACCGCGTCTGGATTCCCAACACATCTCGCCGCAACCTTTAACGCCACGGTGGCAACTTTAATCCCCGATATGTCGTCCTTGTACGCCCGATTATCAACCGCCTTCATCGCGCTCGCGCACGCCGAATCGCAAAATTGCCCAGTGCCCAGCTCTTTCCCGAACGACCAAATCAAAGCTTCCAAGCAATCGCACGCGCCGTAAAACCGTTCCATTTTCTCCCACACATTTTCACCCACGACACCTTGAAACGCGCTCTTACGTTTCGGGAAATCGTCGATATCGTTTAACCGTTCGTTCGCGAATCGGAAGACGCTTTGTCTGTCGTATTATTAAAGAGAAGATAGATACGGTAAGAAAACACGTGAAATGCTGATATTAATACTTAATAGTAATGACTCACCTGTTACCGAACGAAAACGTCAGCACTAAACAGTCTCTGGCGATCGCCCTCGCGCTTCGACCAAAAGGTACGCTTTGGTACCCATTTTTTTCATCCTCCCTCTTCAACACCCCTACGACGGCAATCTGAAACAACACCTTCTCCAATCGATCGTGCAAACGCTTGATTTCGTTTTCTTTGCCGCTGTTTTTTGCTGCGATAAAACGTGTCCGCGAATCCACCAAAGCCGAGCGCAAACTCGCGAGTTTTGCGAACAACAACGTCGACGACGCGCTTTGTTTCGATGATGATGCTGATTTTGTTACTGATTTTGTTGCGTCGCTTTTTTCACCAAAACGCCTCGATGATGATGATGAAACTAAAATTATGTCCTCCACGGAGGTGACTCTTTGCTCTAATTCGGATACAACATCCTCCTCCACCTTCTCCTCTGAAGCTTTACCATCATTGTTCGCGCTCGTCGTCGTCGGAGGAGGAAAAGTCGAAGCAGAAGAAGAAGAAGGAGAGGAGACAACGCTCATCGTGTGTGTTCCTCTCTCTCTCTCTCTCTCTCTCTGTAGTCTGTAGTTTCTAACGAGAATTTTTTTGCTTCTTGCTTTTTTTTTTTTGAAAACCCTAAACACTCCTTTTTTTAGGGGATTCTTTTTTTCTCGGAGGTACGAAGTTACTTACTACAGAAACCGACCGCTTGCTCTCTCTTCTTTGAGGAGCTTCGAGGAGCGCGAGAAAGACTACCGCGCATATACTTGCTATCAGAGGATATTTTTTGTGCAGGTGCTTTTGCTGCTTTAAAGAGCGAGAGTTTAAAGAGAGAAAAAGTCACATCATGGCATCGGAAACCACGTTGGATAAAATCACATCCAGCGAAAATCATCATCCGAATCACCAGATGAAAACCTTCGTCCTCGTCCTCCTTTACTTAGGTTTGAACAGTTCGTTAAACCTTTTAAACCGGTACACGCTCGGGCACGCCGGGTTTTCGTTTCCGATTTTACTCACCGTCGCGCACTTATCGTTCTCGGTGATATGTTTATCTCCAATCATGTTATCTCCAAAGTTGAGCTATGCGAGTTCGCACCAGGAGATATTACCGAGAGTGAAAAACGCGGTGGTGAAGATTGGTTTGTTCATGAGTTTGAACATCGCGATGAATAACGCGAGTTTAGTGTCTATGCCGTTATCGTTAAATCAAGTGATTCGAGCGTCCATTCCTGTGGTGTGCGCGGTGTGCGCGATGTTCGTGGAAGGACGAGTACCGGGCGGGATCGAAAGTATCGGGTTACTCTTCGTCGCCGGTGGAGTTATGTTTTGTATTAGTGGGAGTTACGCGGCAGCGAGTAGTGGTGGTGGTGGTGGTGTTTCATCGAAGGAGAAGGAGCGGACGTTGAGCGGATTATTGTATTGCGTAACCGCGACGATTTCAAACGCGTTGATGATGACGTTTAGCGGGAAGATCATGGGCGGAGAAAAATTGGACGCGTTGCGACTGACGTTTTATACCGCCCCGGTGACGTTGTGCGCGTTACTTCCCGTCGCTTTACTCTTAGAAGGCGATCGGTTCGTCAACAAATATTTCGGCTCGAACTCGTTCGACGTGCAATCGAGGGAAGCTTTGATGTACGGCGACGAATACGTGTCGCCGATTAAAGTCTTGACGTTAGTCTTACTCGGGTGTTTGAACGCGGTGTCGTATAATTTCGTTCACTTCGCGTTAGTCGGGGCGACGTCGGCGGTGACCACGACAGTTCTCGGAAACATTAAAGTCGCTCTGTTAATCTTATGCTCGCGCGTGTTATTCGGCGAGACGAAAGATTGGAGCGTATCCATGGTTTTCGGAGCGTTCGTCGCTTTGGCTGGGTTCGGTTTGTACTCCTTCGCGCGAGTCAAGGTGTCGCATCAGCAAATGAATACACACAGCGCTAAGAAATAATACTAATAGAGAGAGAGAGATTGTTTTATGTAGCAGTAAAGTTTGGCCATTCGCGAAACGCAAAACTTCGCCTCGAACTTTTTTTTCCTCATTGTAAATGCACAGTTTGCACACGACAAAACCGCAGCTCATCCTCGCGCAAGAGCGACAGAAACAGACCTCTCGTCGTTCCAAAACCATCGTCGTTCCCGTCATGAGCAACGACACCGTTGAACTCTCCTCGTTAGCGACCGCATTCTCGCGACAACAATCCGGTCCGGGCGCCTTGTGGGCCGAAATCACCGCGCTCTCTCGACAAGAAGGGGTGATTGATATCGGGCAAGGGTACCCTGATTTCGGTTCGAACGCGATCGCGAAACAAAGCGCGAAGCGAGCGATATCGATGGACGAAAAGACAATTTCGGGAGACGTTCCAGACGCTCGAGCGAATCAATACGCACCGATTCCAGGAACGGCGGATATGCTGGATGCGGTGAAACGGTATTACAGAGACACGGCGAGAAATGTATCCTCGGTGGACGAATCGAGAGACAGTTCGTTGGTGACGACGTCGGCGACGGAAGGGTTGTACGTGGTGTTTCGAGCGTTGTTGAACAAAGGCGACGAGGTGATGACGTTAAGTCCGTTCTTCCCGTGGTATTTAGCGCACGCGACGGTAACGGAGTGTACGCTACTTGGAGTCCCGTTAAATCCGGAGGATGGATTTGCGTTGACCGAAGAGATGTTAGAACGAGCGTACGCCAAGAGCAACAAGAGAGTAAAGATTTTCGTGCACTGTTCGCCGCATAATCCAACCGGTCATTGCGCGAGCGAAGAAGAACTGGAAATTATCGCCAGGTTTTGTAGGAATCATAAGATCGTGGCGATCGCGGACGAAGTGTACGAACGGTCTACGTTTCTAGAAAGCAAGCCGCATTTGCGTTTGCGAGAGTATTTACCGGAAAGAACGGTAACGGTTGGCACGTCGAGTAAGCTGATGAATTTATCGGGCTGGAGAGTGGGATGGATATACGGCCCAAAAGTCATCGTCGACGCGTGCAATATATTCCACTCCTACGCCTCTTTTTCCACGCCAACGCCGTTACAAGCCGGCGTCGCGGACGCGTTAAACGACATCTGCGACCGAGCGAAACCGGGCGAAGGCGTCACCCCGGACGAAAACGCCCAAATCCTCGCCTCGAACGCCCAAATCCTCGCATCCGCGCTCACCGCCTCCGGCTTGAAAGTCTACCCACCCGAAGGCGGCTTCTTCCTCGTCGCCTCCGTCAAAAACATCAAATCTGTCGACGGCGACGCCATCCAATACTGCAAAAATCTCGCTCGCCGAGGCGCCAAAGTTAGCGCGGTTCCGATGACGCCCTTCTACGACCCATCCTCCCCCGAAAACCCGACCGATTTAGTCCGGTTCGCGATATGTAAAAAACGCGAAACCATCGCGGAAGCCGCGAGGAGAATACGCGAGAACCCTTTGTAGAGAGAAGGAGTTTCCATAGCCAGATATTATTTATGTATCCATCGCACCGCTTTTTTATAGTAAAATTAGAGATGTCAAACCCCTAAAAAGTAGGACAAAATTTGAAAAACGAGCTCTTTTATTCTCGTTTGGCCCGGATACGTGCGCACACTCCTCGACGCGCGAAAATGAAAAAAATCTTAACACGCATCCTCAAACGCGCGTGCAAACGCTTTAATATCGAGCGTGAGGACCTCTTTGATGCTCCTGACTCGTCCGCGCGGTCGAAATCATCACCGCGCGAACCCGTCGCTGAAGGTGACGAAAATGTGGATTGGCTTGCCTTGGACGCGACAAAAAGATGTACCGAAAAAAAGCGGACGATGATGTCTGGAGAAGGAGTCGCGACGAGATCGCGGAAGAGGAAGATTGCGCAGAGAGATTCTTTGTGGGATTTGATCGTGAATAACGACGATATTTGTTTCACACACATTTTTCCGAGATTGGATTTGAATGATGTGAAATTCTTGTACGAAGTGAATACGGAGACGAGAAAGTTGGTGAAGAGATCGTCTCGCGCGGGGGAGTTGAAAGAGACGTTTTTTGTGAGCGAGATGTCGTCGATATCGACTTTGGAAGTTGCGTGGGAGCATTATCCGTGGGGCACGTTTTGGCACGAAGCGGAAAAAGAGACGGACGAAACATATTTCTCCGAGCAAGTTGCTAAAACGAATAAACTCGAGTTGCTCAAGTGGGCGCGAGAGGAGAAAAAGTGTGAGTGGGATGATCGGACGATTTGGGCGGCCGCACGTCAAGGTAATCTGGAAATGGTAAAGTATTGCGTTGCAAATGAGTGTCCTATCGATGAGAACGCGTGTGCCTACGCTGCCGAAAGCGGTAATCTCGAGGTACTCAAATACTTACACGAAGAAGTCAAAGCGCCTTGGGATGATTGCACTGCCTCTTCGGCGGCTTTTAATGATCATCTCCACATACTCGAATACCTTGTTGAGCGTAAATATGATCACTTCGTGGAACATGCGTGTGAGAATGCGGCCATGTGCGGCTACTTAGACTGTTTGAAGTACTTGCACGAAACCGCCAAAGCGCCTTGGGACTATTGGTGCGTTCAAGATGCGCACGAGAGCAACAACCCCGAATGTTTACAATACCTCCTCGACAACAACTGTCCTCTACCAGACGGTTATCGATACGAAGATGGAGAGTTATACGTAGATGGAGAGTTATACGTACCAGAACCAGAATCAGAATTAGAATAATGAAAACATGTAATACCGCGCGCGTTGTGATTTTTCCTCGAAAAAAGTCCAAGACTACGTCACACTTTCATATCCAAAATACACGCACACACACACACAATGCTCGCATCAACCGGCATAAACGCGTATTCTTCGCGCTCGTTCGCGTCCAGATTCGCGTCTTCTTCGTCCTCTTCTTCTCCTTCTTCCTCTTTTCGCAAAGCGGCGGCGGCGAAAGCTTCGACGACGACTAATCGATTCAGCGCGTTGTTCGTCTCGTCAGCATTTCCCCAAAGCGACGACACCACTCCGAAAGGCAACACCAAAGAAAACGACGACACAAACACCTCAGCACTATCATCATCATCATCATCATCATTTAGCTTCTCGAAAGATGCCATCGATTCCGCGTCCATTACGATTGGTTCGACCGCATTCGCGCACTTCGTGACTGCGTTTCCAGCTTTTGCAGATGAAGGTCTCGAGGCAGCTCCAGGGGTCCTCGACGGCCAAACGAGCAAGAGTTACTACGCGACGTTATTTTTGTTCGTGTTATCCGCACCTGGGTTGTACTCGTTGGTGAAACGGTCCGCGAAATCGAAGATTTCGAGAAAGACGTTCGAACTTCCGGGTCCGATGGCGGCCGGGGACGCCGCGTTGCCGTTGGACGACGTCGCGAGAGAGATTTCGATGTACTTCAAGAGGAACAACTACGTGGTCGCGGACGCCGGGGAGGTGATTACGTTTGAAGGGAACATCGCGCCGGAACGAGGGACGGCGGCGTACATTACTTTTTGTATCGCCGTTGGTCTCTTGTGCGTTGGTTTGGTGTGTTCAATCGCCTTGCCCGGCGGGAATCTCTGGTACTCTTTGGCGTTAATTTCGCCGCTGAGCGGAAAGTATTACTTGGATAACGCCGGACGAAAAGAAAAAGTAAAAGTGAAAATGGTCGATAACGAGGTCACGACAGATGTCATCGTCGAAGGCGACGCGGAAGAAATCGAAAGGTTTCGAAGAGATTTGAACTTGTGCGAGAAAGGGATGGTCAGAGTGAAAGGGATATTGGAGCAGTAATAAGGAACGCGCCGCTCGCTTCTATTTAAACTGTACTTTTATACACGTTTTAACGATACACGGATACTTTACCAGGTACTCATCAATACGTATTCATCTCATCTTCTGTTCCTTTTCCTATTTCCTTCTGGACATCATCCGCGCGCTCTCGCGTAATTGTATACCATATTCCACACATCGAAAGAACTTCACAAACACGCACGAAAGAGAGCGCGAAAAGAAGAACATGCCCCTCGCGAAGTATCCGTCTCGAGGAAGCGCGTTTACGAATCATCATCATCATCAGCATCAGCAAACGACATCGATTCAGACGACGTCGTACACTCCGAAACAATCCTCTCTCACGAACGGCTTGAAAGACTTTCCGAGACAAAAGCATCCGTCGACGACAGATTTATTCTTTCCACCACCTTCGCGTTTAACATCCGATCCAACGTCGATTGTGATCCGCGCGTTGGAAGTCCATCGCATGCGCGCGGAACGTTTGAACAAAGAGAAATCGGAACACGTGAGAATACGAAAAGAGAACGAAAAGAAACGCTTGTTGGAGGCGCAACGAGAGGCGACGTTAGGGAAGATTCAAAAAGTGAAAGAGGAGCTCTTTGCTTCCACGAAGACGGATACGAGGACGAATCCGGAAGCGGGAGGAGGATTCACGGCTTTTGCTGTTGTTCCGAAGAAAGAAACCACGTTGGAGACTCGCGTTTCGCCGAGGAAGAAGAAAAGAGAAGAGGAAGTAGAGGAGGAGAGAGGTGGCCGCGTTGGCGAGAGAAATCCGTTCGCGAGAGGGAACGACAAAGGCGCTACTGTAAAGAAAGCGAAGAGAGGAGGAGGGAAGAAAGGGAAGAAGTAGAGAGTTGCGGATTAACCGTTGGCGAACATGACGACGCGGCCAGGGAGGAAAGGATCGAAGATATCTCGAACGCATTTCGAGAGCGCTGCGAAGGCTCACGCGGAAAAGAGAGATGCGACGGTTTGTCGATACGTCGGGAGAGGCGACGATGGGAACGAGGAAGGCGCGTTTTTGGCGTTTCGAAATGTTGGGACGTTGGCGTACGAACAACGAGAAGAGGAGGAAGAAGAGGACGACAACGAAGTCGACGAAGGATATTTTGAAGAAGATGTCGTCTTTATTGTTCGCCACCGTAAGAATGACACGAGTAAAGCTTCCTCGAGAGCTCGAGTAGAAGTCGACGTCATCTATTCCCCATCCTACGAGGTCCCGGTGTTGTGTCTCCGCGCGTTTGATTCGCGGAGCGGCTCGGCGCTGAGTTTAGACCAAACTAATCGCGCGTTGGTGACGAAGCTTCACAACAAAGATAACGACAACGACGACGACATCTTCGCGCAACTTCTCGCCCCTTGGGATCGACAACAAAAACTTCCAAAGTGTTCCGTTGGCGGTGGATGGGTGTGCGTGCACCCGTGCGAAACGTCCAAATCGTTAGATATGCTGAATGAAACGTCGCAAACAGATGAAGATGTCGAGTTCCCGTTCGAAAGATGGCTTCGGTACGCCGCGTCGCGATTGAAAATAGAGTTATTTTAAAACTTATTAGGTTTAGAAAATTTTGTACACTACGCAATTCACAGAACGCGAAATAAAAAGCTAGTATCCGCTAAACTATCCACCGCCGCTCTAAATCTACTTTCCTCCTCACCTCTAAAAACGCCCGCGCGCTCCTCACCATCTCTCCTCCGTCACTCGCCTCGCCACCATCGTTCTTCTTCTTCTTCTTCTCCTCCGCCGCCTCTTCCGCCGCCTCTCTGCACAACCCGAAAAGCGCCTCGCACGCGCTCGTTTCTTCCCCGTAAAACCGCCACGACGCTTCTATCCTTTCCATCGACTCAAACATGTGCGACGATGCTTGTGATTTCTCATCAAAGCCTCCTCCCGTTTTTCTCGATTGCGTTTGTTCTCGATTTCCTCGACTGACTACTTTTTCCATCTCGTCCACGAACTGTTTCATTCGATCTCGCTCTCGGTCTAACTTTTCCAGAATCACTCCTAACTGTTCCATCTGTTTCGCGACCGTCTCTATATGCACCGAGTTGGATCCCGCAACGCGTCGTCGATGCGTCCGTTTTTCTTTCTCAATATTCACCACACTCTCATTCTCACCGTTATTCTCATCGTCATCGTACTCTTCTTCTTCTTCCTCCTCCTCCTCGGACGAAGGAGGGTACAAACGTTTCTCTTTCAACATCGGCACTCGGGAAACGACGTCGAGGACGACGTCGAAAAGCTCGAACGCGTGGTCGCGAGACTCGCGCCAGGTGCGGACGAACGCGCGCATTTTTTTATTCTCGCGCTGCTGCTCAGAGTCGTTCATCGATCGCTTCGTTTATCCAGGCATGAAATAAGAGCGCACGTATTCGACGTAAACGACGACGAGACGACCACAAACCAAAAGGTTTTCGTATGACGCAAATTGGACGAAATGCCTCAGTTTTATCTCACACGAACCATCGCATATAAACGCGCGTAAAAGAAGCCTTTGAGCGCCTCCCGAACGAGAACAGCATTGGCAACATTCGTAGTAGTATTATTAGTAGTACACTCTGTGGTAAAAGAAGCGGAGGAGTAAAAAAGATATGAGCGCGACGACGACGACGAAAAACGCGCAAACTTTACTCGCGAGAATGCTTCGCGTCGCCAAGTCGTATAAAGATTACAACGTCCGCGAGTACCTCGTGCGAAGGACGAACGATGCGTACGAAGATACGAAAGAAAAACCGGAGGAGTTTGAAAAGTTCGCGGAGAAAGAGCTGAAATGGATGGAAAGGCAAGAGAAAGTGTACGAGATGTACGGGAGCGAACGGAAGAGCGTTTTGGACGATTCGACAGACGACGTGGCAACGACGAGGAAGTAGAGAAAATTTTCATCAATATCTGTTGTACAATGTAGTGTTTCTTCGTTTAAATAGAACTGTGCACTTCTCTCTCCCTCTTTCTTTCTTTCTTTCTTTCTTTCTCTCTCTCTCTCTCTCTCTCTCTGCTGCGGGTCTGTCTATTCGTGAGTGAGAAACAAAGCTTCGCGAACTGTCTCGATCGCGCTCGATATTCCCGACTTTTCGTCGTCGGCGAAAAACAACGCCTTCTCTTCTCGAAAGCGGGAGAACAAATACTGAACTCCCGCTCGAGCGCCGATGGAACACTCTTTACCACCTTGGAACGCGTTTTCTTCGTCCGACTTTTCCGCTCTGGACGCGACTGCGGAGGCGGTTTGTAAAACTGTTTCGGGTAAACCGGCTAAGCGAGCGACGTTGACGCCGTGGGATTTCGGGCACGAACCGGAGACGACTTTGTGCGTGAACGCGACTCGGGGCGGGACTCGAGTGGAGTCGACGAGCGCTTCGACGTGTTTTAATATCGCGCTAGAGGCGAACGCGAAGTAATCCGCGAGTTTGTGGTAGTGCGTGCTGAAGAGCGTGCGGGATTTGTTTCGCAACATCAAGTGTTTGCCGCAACTTAAAGCGATGGCGCAGCCGTCGGTGGTGGACGTGCCTCGACCGAGTTCATCGACACACACCAAGGAATGTTTCGTAGCTTCGCGCAACGGCTTCGCGATTTCGGACATTTCCACCGCAAACGTGGAAAATCCAGAGCGCAAGTCGTCTCTCGCGCCCATGCGAACGAAAATGGCGTCGCATGCGGAGAGGTTGAAAGTCTTCGCGGGGACCGACGAGCCCATGTGCGCGAGGATAGTGGCTACGCAGATTTGTCGGAGATACGTGGATTTTCCACCCATGTTCGCACCGGAGAGAAGGAGGAAGTTTTTATCCGCGGCAAAGTGACAATCGTTTGGAACGAACTGCTTGTTTAAGAGAGATGCACACGGGTGTGTCAAAACGTCGCACTCGAGGAATGCGCTCTTACCATCCCCGGGAAAAGGCGAGACGTTCGGTTTCACCGCGTGGCCTTCGCCGAGCAAAGCGAACTCATCCGAAACCACCGCGAGCGCGCCGAGCGCGTCGACTTCGGCGATGCACTCCGTCGCCAAACGCCACTCGCGCCAGTTTGCGCGGAATTTTAAGATTAAACCTTTCATCACGCCTTCCATGGCGGTTTCTTTTGCCTCCATCGCGTTCGCGCGCGCCTCTCTCAAGGGATCAACCGTCTCGCACGAGAATCGCTCAAACCCTTTTCGCTTACCTTCTCTCGTCCACATTTCTGGAACCCGTCGAGATAATCGATCTGGGATTTCAATAATGTGCGTGTCGCGCATGACGGTGACGAATTGTAGCTCGGATTTTTGACACTGCAACAACGCTCTCGCTTCGTCGAGCCAGTTTTCCAACTTTGCATCTGCTTGTCGGATGGCTTCGTCCGCGGCGTCCACGGCGGCGTCTACACCAGCGGCTGGTTCGATGCGGCCGCATTCTTTCGCTTTAACCCAATCAAAGGCGGTTTCAAACTCGCGCAAACCTTTAATAATTTCGTCTTTCGGGAAGAAGAGGTCTCCGCAGTAATCTTCTTCGTCGGCGGTTGTTTTTTCGCCGGTGACTAAAGCTCTGAGCAAATTTGATTTTTCCAACACGTGCTCGTTGCTCGAGATCTCCTCGGCGACATCGCGGACCGCGCGAACGCTTTCTAAAGCCGCTAAAAAGTCATTCAACTTTGCTTTGCGCATGTCTTCGTACAAAACGACGCGATCGGCGTTTCTGTTTGAATCCCCGCTGCCGACGCATCTCGCCACGCACCGCTCGTAATCTGGACTCGCTTTCAACAACGCTCGAATTTTTTGAAACGTATCGACGGAGTCGTTCGAGCGCAACGCGTCTATTGCCTTTTGCTTCGATCGAATCACTGACGCGTCGCACGATGGGCGACAACATTGCATTCGGAGGACGCGCGTGCCTGGTGCAGATGCCGCTCGGGAGACGAGCTCTAACAAACTTCCCGATCTCCCGCCTTCAGTGTTTTCTAGAATCTCGAGACCGGACAAAGCAGCAGCGTCCAGGCGCATGAACGCGTGTTGGTATTGTAACCTTTTCGTAGTCGCACCTGATGTCGTTGTCGCTTCTTGTTCCATGGCGGATGGCGAAGGCGGTGCGGAAGAATTCACAACACTTCCTTCGACCCCGAAAAACGTCTCGTCGTTGGCGATGGTTTCGTATTTTCCGTAGGGCACAACATCGTGTGCGACCAAATTATCGTTCAAGTAGAGCAGACACGTGCCGAAAGCTACGAGCGCAGCTTCGGCGTTAATATTACTTGCGTTGCCAAAAAAAGTTTCAATAACATCCGGGTACGCCGCGAGTGGTTTAAAATAGCCTTGTTTTTCAACTTCCTCTCTTACGCCTTTTGAGGACGTCATCGAAGACGAACACACGTATCGAATGTGTGCATTTGGCACGCAATCTCTGAGCGCCGCCGCCACGGCCGGTCCAGGGAACTCTTTAGCATCCGTCTCGCCCCTTCTAAAAATAATTTCCACCGGGTTCAGCTCGCACAACGTCGTTCGTAAACTCGACAGGGTTTCTTCGTCGCCGCTTCCTGGCACGACCTTATACGCGCCGAGAACAAACTTCCCCGCCGCACATTCTGCCGCGCAGACGCCAAAATGCATAGCCCCATCTTCATTCTTTCGAAACTCTGAAATTGCCAACACGTGAGACGCATCCGGACAACTTTCTACCATCACGCGATCAATCATCGTCCCTCTCGTCACCACCGCAATCTTCTCGCGTTTCACCACCGTATCTTTGCATCTCGAGTCTTTCTTTTTCCTCTCCGCGAGCATGGCGGGCGTTTCTGTTTGCTCAATCGTGACCACTTTGTGCCCGTTTCTCGCCAATGTTTCGGCATTTTTCTGGTAGTTCTTTTCCGGGAAACCCGCGTGTGGTTGTTCTCCTTTCATGTAAATCAATCCGAGTTCTTTCACGCCGACGTGCGCGTCCATCTCGTACATTTCGTAAAATTTGCCCATCTTGAACAATAAAACGGCATCAAAGTGCGTGGCTTTGAACTGCCACCACTGTTGCTGTCCCGGAGAGATTTTATGCTGAGAGCCATCCGTGCTCGGAAAGCTCTTCGGGAAGGTTTTCGGGAGTAACAACGTGGTTGGATCGTATTTTGGGCTGTCGAAAAGGTTTCCGTTTTGATCCTTCAGTTTCGGAGGGAACATGAAGGAAAACAAACGACGCTCTCGTTCGTCAAACTTTGATATTTGGTCCGCTTGGAGTCCGTTTTGTTGCTGCGACGAGGACGGTTGTTGTTTCGGCGGTGACGCGCGTTGCTTTATCGGCGCTACCGTCGCGGACGCTTTCGAAGCTTGCGCCGACGGAGGCTTTTTCTTCGTCTTTTTGTTTGCCACCGGCGAGTCTTCTTCTTCGAAGTCCTCGTCGTCGTCGTCGTCGTCGCCATCCTCGGACTCTTCCGGTGCAAAGTCCGATTCGCTTCCTCCTTCCTCCTCTTCGTTCTCGTCATCATCGCTCGAATCCATAATCACCGTTTTCTTCCTCTTCCTCTTCGCCTCTTCCTCTTCCCGCCTCGTCGCCCGGGTCGGTCGTTTCGCGATCGACGACGCGGCGTTCGACCGCTTGCGCTTGTTCCTTCGCGCGAAGGAAATTGGATTTTCCTCCTCCTCCTCTTCCTCGAAATCTACGTCCACGTCCATCTTTTCCTCTGTTCTCTCGTTCTCTTTTACCGTCGATGTGGTTCTCCCCGTCGCTCTCGTGGCTTCCGCGATCATCTCGACGCCTTTCCTCTCCTCGCTTACGCTCGCCAAAGAAGGTGCATTCTGGGCACCATTTTTCTTGGAAACATCACCTCCTTTTGTTACTTGCTTCGCATCGTCATCAGCAGCGATTGCCTGCACCTTTTCCTTTTCCTTTGCAAAGACGACTCCGATGGACTCCTTTTCTTCTTTCGTGTTCTCCTTTTCCCCGGAGAACGACGACGAAATATGCGTTGGTTTCCTGTTCTCATCGTCCCCGTGCGATAATTTTGAATCCTCTTTCTCCCCTAAAGTCTTTTGAATCATCTTCATCGCATCATCGCTCTTCTTTTTCTTGTTCGAGGAACTGACAGTCGTCGTCGTGGAAAAGAAAGATTTGAGCGTTTTTTGCCGACCACCGTCGCGAATTTGGGAGAGAGGCGTTTTGTTGGTGGTGGTGTTGTCGTCGTTTGGTACCATTTCGTCGTTGTTCGAGATGAATTTTTTTTGTGAGAACCGATTTCAAAAATAGTGTTTCCCTGATGTGTTTGATGATGACGTGCAAAAAGACGTAGTAGTAAAGAAGAAGACGCGATCGATGACGAGAAGAAAGAAGAAGCTTTGATTAAATTGTATTTTAAATATATATATTACGTAAGTGTTTACACGTGCACAACAACAAATTCTCTACAAATAGTATTATTAATCGCCTCGAAACAAAGTCCTTTTGGCCACGGAAACGATATCGGCTGGTTTCGGCAAGGCCATCGCTTCCAAGTTTGCGGCGTAGGGCATCGGGATGTCGACGCCGGTGACTCTTTCCACCGGGGCGTCCAAGTAGTCGAACGCGTCTTCGTTCACGCAGGCGGCGATTTCAGACCCGACGCCGCATTGCGGCCAGCCTTCTTCGACGATGACGACGCGTCCGGTTTTTTTGGCCGATCGAGCGACGGCTTCGCGGTCGAACGGACGCAAAGAGCGAAGGTTGATGACTTCCGCGTTCACGCCGTCTTTTTCGAGCTCTTCGGCGGCTTTTAAGCAGTAGCCGACCATTTTGGAGAAGGCGACGAAAGTGACGTCGGAACCTTCTCGCATGATTTTTGCTTTGCCAATTTCAATGGTGAAATCTTCGTCTAAGGCTTCTTTCGGGAGTTGGAAGCTTTCGCCGTATAAGAGTTCGTTTTCGAGGAAAACGACTGGATCCGGGTCGCGAATGGCGGCTTTCATTAACCCTCTCGCGTCTTCCGCGTCGTACGGGGCTAAAACTTTCAAACCGGGGATGGACATGTACCAGGCGGCGAAGCACTGGGAGTGCTGCGCACCGACTCCGGCGGCGGCGCCGTTTGGACCTCTGAATACAATCGGACACGAGATGGTACCGGCGGACATGTATAGCGTCTTCGCGGCGGAGTTGACGATGTGATCAATCGATTGTAACGCAAAGTTGAACGTCATAAACTCGACGACTGGTTTTAAACCCATAAATGCGGCACCACACGCGATGCCGGTAAAACCGGCTTCGGTGATGGGCGTATCTCGAACGCGTTCGGCGCCAAACTTTTGGTGCAACCCTTTGGTGATTTTATACGCGCCTTGGTATTCGCCGACTTCTTCCCCAATGATGAACACTTTTTCGTCTCTGGTCATTTCTTCGGACAACGCAGAGTTCAAGGCGTCGCGGACGGTCATACTTGGTGAATCCGCTGGGAGTTTTGAAGCCGTGGCGGTACCGCCGTTCAAATCTTCGTCTTTCGATCCGTCTAAGTCTCTCCCAGCCGCTCGCGAGTTTCTCGTCAAATCTCCTTTTTTAATCGCCTCGTACTCCGGTCGTTCCAAAATCGCTTTCGCCGCGGGTTCGTCCGCCGCGGATGCTAAAGAAGTTTCGCCACTGTCCAACACAGAAGCAGTACCAACGGTATCTTCCGCCACGTAATCCGCGAATTTCCCCACGTCCTCCTCGTTTTCGCACGTCACCGCAATCGCTCTTCCAATCGGTATATCGTCCGCTTCTCCAGCTGGAACCAAAATCTTCGCCAAGTACCCGTCGTCCATGCATTCCATCTCCATGGTCGCCTTATCGGTTTGAATTTCCGCTAAAATATCCCCGGCGTT
>JACLAB010013073.1_pt1 | contig 28675 bp, 24 predicted proteins | sample 8027921 | NCBI WGS metagenome assembly JACLAB01 (sample SAMN15725117, study PRJNA655200) | protist metagenome | isolation source: fluorescence activated cell sorting (FACS) single amplified genomes of... | place: USA: West Boothbay Harbor, Gulf of Maine | collected 2000-07-19 | reverse complement strand
GCGAATACTTCAGACACTGCTCACCGGGTTTGACGGGGACGAGACAGGAAATGCCGAAACACCAATCGTATGTTCGCCAAGCGGCACAAGGCTGCTTCGAGCCACGTATCCTGGTAGTATGCTTCTTGCTTTGGCGTCGCGGATTGATTCTCGGTCAGGAAGTGTTGTTGAAAGGACCCGTGAACTTGCGGCGCGCCTGCTGCGGTGCTGTGTGACTGCGTTGAACTCTAGCAACCTTGACGGAGAAGAAGACGTCTCGACGCTCGAATCACTCGCACACGCTGATGCTGAAGCTGCCACGCGACTGACTTGGCACACGCGAATGCTCATGGAGATATTGATGCGTCGAGTCCGTGAGATTCATCCGTCTCCGGCACGAAGTCCACCTGCAGCTCCCTCTCTTGGACCCAAGGATGACGTCAGCGCAGTGGCTTCGGCGTTGTCTGACATGATCCTTTTGTGCGCAACTCAGTTTTTGCGCGGCGACGATATGATGGACCTAATTCACGGAATCCGAAGTGCCGACGGTAATCTCAAAGATATCATTGAACGTGTTCTGGATTGTTCGGGGTCTTCGTTACAGCTTCGCCGAGCGTTGCTCGAAGCTTGCGCGACTATACTGCCACGACTGACGGCGAGAGAGTTCGATGTTGTCCTTAGAGAAGCGTTGCCGCGTTTGTTGGGCTTTGTTCAGGGAGCGCCAGAAGGAGATCAGGGGTCTTGCGGGCCTCTCGTGGTAGACTTCTTGACGCGAGTGGCACTAATGCAGATGGAATCTTCCGGTTCGAACCGAGACATCGAAACAGTGTCGAGGCAGCTAGCCAGCGCTGCGACGAGGGACAGTGACGCGTCGGCGATAAACAGAGAGCATCACACAGACGTCGATTTTTTAGCTACCACGTTTCACAACTTAACGTGCGTGAGCGTGGTCTTATCGCAGATGACAACTCATCCGAGCGAGAAGACGAAAGACATCTTACTAAATGTCGCTTTGGAGCTGGCTGGAAAGTTGTGTGACAACGAGAGAATGGTCTCTGAGGTGGCGCAATTATTCGAATCTTGCCCGGACGAGAGGTGTAAGCAGCACGTTTTGGCGGTGTGCAACACAAAGGGAGGGCGGAACACAACCATAGAAAGTAAATAGCATAGACGCATTTCGAGACGCGTGACTTAGACATTACAGTTGTAAATGACATACAAGCCCTTTTTCTACAAGTTGGGAACACGGTGAGGCTCAGGAATGAACGCCTTGATACGAGCAAGACGACCGACGACCAAAGTTTTTGATTCGATGGGGACCTCGTTATCACTCAACGTCATGATATCAACCCTGACGGCACGCCATTCTGCAGGAGAGAAGAACTGCCGGTGACGCTGAACCGATTGATACAGCGTGTTCAACGCATACAAGAGCATGCCGCTGGCAAAGCTCTGGTCGCGGCTGTACTGCAGTTCTGTCAGAGCGCGCTCAGCCTCACCAAGTAACATGCGCATATCCTCGCGGTTTTGAGTGCGACGTCGATGCGTGCGTATGCCTGTGGATCGTTAACGTTAAGAAGAAGTCAGAAAGATTCAATCTTGAGAGCGCATACGAAATAACTTACCGAGAGAAGTGGATCCCACTGAACCCGATAACATTACGGCAATGAGAGCCGGCATGCCAGCCATTATCGAGAAGTTGAGTCTATTCGCGCGCATGATCTGGTCCATTTGCAACAGCGCACTCTCCATGTCAACCTTCATCACCTGCGTCTGAATGAGAAGTAGCTGCATCAAGTCTCCCTGCGACAAAAGAATGGAAGAGTCAGTAAAACATTCAAACACTCTACGCCTTGTGTTTCGTACTTACCCCTAACATGTTCTGCAAAGGGCTCTTCAGTTCCTCTTCTACGCGCGCGGTCACAAGCTCAAAAGGGTCAGGCGGTACGACCACGCCTTGCTCCGTCGTGCCTCCAGCAACTGCACGGTACGCACGATAGAGTGGGGCGCTGTATCCGGGTTTTGTCGCTTGAGCAGTGTACTGGGTAAGCATTCTATCCAGAGAGGCTTTCGATTCCTGTTTAGCGAATGAGGTATGCGGTCAGCTAAAAAGCACAAGTAATCATGAAGCTTCTGTGGTGACGTACCTCTAGTTGCTGTAAGCCAACCACGTCCGTGTTCTGATCGAACGCGCGAGAAAGTTCGGATTTAATTTCCCTGCGAATGAAATTCAAAGCGTGGTTAGTGATTTACTCGTGCGAGATGCATTCGATCAGCGCGTTCGCTTCGATTTGAATTATTCTGTACTTACTTCCAGGGCGTCGCTGCATGCGTATTCCAGAATCGCACAAGTGCTGACCAAATGCTCTGCATCAAATTATCAAGGTCACTTGAGCCACACAGTCTGCTGTGCCGTATGGCGTAAAACGACATCGATCCGATAGCTGATGAGAGCGCTGAGTAGATGACCCATCGGCGCTGCCATTTCAGTGGCTTTTCGTTCGCCAGAATCACTGCTTTCGCCTTGGCCGAGGCTCGACTGCCTTCCACTTCCAGGGCGTGCACAAGTTTCCAAATGTCTTCGATTTCTTCAGGCACTGATTCCCCGTTCGATGAACTTCGTGAATGCGACTTTGCTTTGACGTGGGCCAGCCCTTTGTGTGTTTTCTCTGCTCCAAGCGGTGACGGTCTCGGAGTGAACTCGGTGTTGACGGCTTTACTTAACGGGCTCTGCGCCATTTTCGGAGAGGTTATTTGACCCGAAGTGTTCTTCGTTGACTTCGAGGTGCTTACATCCTGCAGCGTCCCCATCAAACCGTGAAGCTCTTCGTGCAACAGCGATCGAAGGTGCTCGGAGTCCATGTTTGCGTTTCCCCACGCCGTGGCGACGATTCCCGCGTGCCTGTGCACTTCGCCAACGGCGGATGCTAGGCTAAACTGCATCGCAGAAAGCGCTCGTACCTTCTCGTCGACGTGAAGGTGTGGTGATCTCGACATAGATGTGAGCTCCTGATACAGCTTCTTCGATGAACGAGCAGAAATCGTCGACGAACAAGCCGAGAACACGACTCTCAAACCATGAAATAGGTCTCCCAAAAAGTGACGAGGCCCGGTTTGAAGCAGCAAGAACCACCACAAACTCCGCGGACTGTCATGCAGCTTCGTCTCCCAGAATCCAAGCGATATGGTGACGTTGTGTAGGTCATTTAGAAGCTCTCGAGAAGCGGCCTGTCGGGAGCGGGAAGGTGGATCTACTGGTGAGTAAACAGCGCAACCTCGGGATATTACTAAATCGAAAACAAGTCCATCGGAAGAGGCAACGCACCTGGGCAATCTCGAGGGCAACCTGCGCGGCTCGTGCGAGTTCAGCCTCCTGTTTCTGTTTCTCTTTTGCGTCCTTATCTAGCGTCAAGCCCGCCACCGCGTGGGTCTCTTTGAGCCACAGCTTCGTAGGTCCAACCCTGCCGTCCCTGTCGAAGAACACCGGCAGAGTCGGCTTCGAGCTCGTCCTAGACATCGAGCTTGCCCTCGACAGAGGCGCGGGCGGTTGCGGTGAGGCCAGACCCCACAGGTCACCAAGCCATGTCGGCAAGCCCTTCAGCGTATCATCGCCATCTTTAGACTGCATCCCACAAACCACGGCAACACGGCTCGAAGCCCTTGCGTTGCCGCGCGCGAGTAGCGATGGCTGCGAGCCGCGAGTGACGCGGATGCTTTTTCCGCGTTTGGCGTTTTTGATTAATTATTTTTCGAGCAATTGCTTTTCCCTTTCGCGAGTTTTTGTTTCGAGCGGTACTCGTAGACTGATTACAAAACCAATCTTGTCATTTCAACGCGTGCTACAAACCGACTGACTCTCTTTTGGCGTTTACTTCGTGCAGATAAGGGATGGCTCCATCTCGGCGGGAGCTTCGTAACCCATGAGGTTGATGTACGTGGCCGTGACGTTCGCGAGGCCGGCCTTGGGGAGGTCGTCGCGGAACTTAATGTTGGGCGGGAGCGCGGGGCCTCCGATGGCAACCGGGACGGGCGCGAGAGTATGCGAGGTGAGCTGCAGAGGGGTTGTGCCGTCCTCGGCCATGAGCACTCCGCCCTTCTTGTTGCGCTGAACCATATCATCCGCATTTCCGTGGTCGGCAGTGACCAGGTACATTCCGCCGAGCTCGTCCACGAGGTCGAGGAGTTCCTTCACGCACTGGTCACACTCCTCGCACGCAACAATAGTGGCGGCGAGGTCACCGGTGTGACCAACCATGTCCGGGTTGGCGTAGTTGACGCGCACCACGTCGTACTTACCGCTCTTCAGAGCCTCCTTGCCCGCGGCAGTGATCTCGCGAGCCTTCATCAAGGGCGCCTGGTTGAAAGGCACGTTGTCGCTGGGAATCTCGACGTACGTCTCGAGGCTCTCATTGAAGTAACCGGAGCGGTTGCCATTCCAAAAGAAGGTGACGTGACCGAACTTTTGCGTCTCGCTGCACGCGAACGTCTTGAGACCGTTAGCAGCAAGCACTTCGCCCGAGGTGCGCTCGATGAGGGGAGGGGGTACCAAGTAGTTGGCGGGAAGCTTGAGATCGCCGTCGTACTGCATCAGACCGACGAATTTGACCTTGGGGAATCTGACGCGGTCGAAGCTGTTGAAGTCGGCGTACTCGAACGCCTTCGAAATCTCAACCACGCGGTCCGCGCGGAAGTTGGCAATGACGACCGCGTCGTTGTCCTCGACGGTGCCCACAGCCTTGCCCGCCTCGTCGACGATCACGAAAGGCTCGATGTACTGATCGCTGTCACCACCCTCCTTGAGCTTTTTGAGCGCCTCGACGGGGTCGGTGAACTTGTTGGGCGCATCGCCAAGGACGTGCGCCTTCCAGCCCCTCTCGACCATCGGCCAGTCGGCCTCGTAGCGATCCATGGTGACCTTCATGCGGCCGCCGCCGGAGGCGACCCTCGCGTCGCAGCCCTCGAGCTTGGCGAGATCAGCGACGAGCGTGGCCATATATTCGTGGCAGCTGTTATCCGGGACATCGCGGCCGTCGGTTAGGACGTGAACACGCAACTTCTTGCAACCGTCCGCAACCGCACCGTTCATGATGCCCTTGAGCTGATCGTAGCGAGAGTGCACGCCACCGGAGCTGAGCAGGGTGATGATGTGCAGCGTATTGGACGAGAAAGCGGGCTTGATGTACTGCCAGCCGGCGTCGTTGAAAATGGACTTCTTCTCGATGGCGATGTCGACGAGGGAGGCGCCCTGCGCGATAATCTTGCCGGCGCCGAGAGCGTTGTGACCGACCTGCAAAGGGAGGAGAGGACAGATCAGAAAAAGCACATTGCAGAGAAAGCACACTTCGGGGAAATCCTCTCGTCTCGGAACGCCCCGAGCGCGGATCGAACACACGCGTGAGGGGACAGAGCTGGTGATATTGGGAGACCTACCTCGCTGTTACCCATATCTTGGTCAGTGGGAAGACCGACCGCGGGTCCGTGGGCGAGGACGGAACGGTAGTAGTCCGCACCCTTCGCGGCGAGCGCGTCCATGGTGGGGGACTTCGACGAATGGCAAGCGTTGTACTCATCTTTGATGGGGTTCTCGCCCCATCCGTCCAAGATGCACACGAGGACGGGCTTCTTCTGGGGGATCACGGGGTGGGGTTTGAGATCCATCGCGGCTTGCGTGCGAAAATGCTCTGACTGAGTACTCGTGTGGACCGCGGGCTCGGACCGCGCGCGGGGGGAATGGATAGACCGATCGCCGCAAAAAGGTAAAGGTACTTTTTTAGGGGCGCCGGCGACGAGGGCAGTCTGGTATCTGGCGCCGACGACACACCGGAACGCGCGGCGGCGTGCCTCGGCGGAGGCTTCGCCTTCGGATTCGCGTATACCAACAACACGGGCACGTCGCCCATTCGCGACGTCGCCTCGGCGGCGGGTGCGTGCCGGCTTCGCGGGTTTCATGCGCACCGCGCCATGATGCGGCGCGCATCCGACGCGTGCAGGCTCGCGATGAGGGCCGGGGACGTCTCCGGCCGCGCGACGTCCTGCGCGACGCCCTCCACCTCCGCTCCGGCCCGCGGCTGGAGCGCATCCCGCTGCGCGCGCCGGGGCTCTTCCGGGCCCGGCTCCGGCTCGAGCGCCGAGGCGCACGCCGAGGACGTCGCGCTCACCCTTGACATTCTGCCCTGGGGCAGCCTCCCCCTGCAGATCGCCGTCGCCGCGGGCGTGGCCACCTTCTGGCGCGGCGCGTGGTACGTGATGGACGGGTGCGTCTTCCCCGACGACATCGCGAGCTCCGCCGCGGCGTCGGCGGCGGCGGGCGTCGCGGGTCTGGTGGGCGTGCAGAGGGTCGCCGCGCCCGCCGTATTGCGGCACGCGCTGCGCACGGGGCGCCCGATTCCCCCTCGCGCGCGCTACGCGCTGCTGTACGGTATGGGCCTGAGCTGCGTGGCGGTGTGGCGAGGCACGTGGCTCGCCTGGGACGCCGCGCACGAGCGTTTGTTTTTACAAAAGGGCGAGCGCGCGTCTGATTCCCCGACCGTCTCCGGTTTCGTCTCGCACGTCACCGCCGTGGTGGGTTTAGGAGCCACCGGGTACGTGTCTTCCGTGCTCGCGCCGCCCGCGGTGTGCCTGCTGCTCAACGACGACGCGCTCAGGAAGCGGGACTGCTCGAGCGACGCGGGCGCGCAAAACGCGCGACGCGCGTTTCTGCGCGGCGCCACGTGGCTCTTCAAAAAGGCGCCCAAGTAGTACGAGACGCTTTACGCGTCGCTTTACGCACGAAGGAGGTGACGATAGACGTACGTGTGATATCACATAAAACCAGAGAGTATGCGCCGCTCGTGCGTGCGCGTGTCGTACGGTGGACCGCTCGCGTCGTCGGAGTTTCCTCCGACGTAAACGCCGTCAAAAACGTTAAACTTTGTTTTTTCCGCGGCTCCGTCGGCGCGGAACGTCGCTTTCGTTCGCTTTCGTTTTCTGTTGGTCTATACCTCGTCAGAACGGCACAAACTCCTTGTCGATGATGTGCTTGTGCGCGCCCATCTTTCCGTTCGCGACCATGCTCCCCAAGGCATCCACGCAGATGCGCAGCGCCATGAGGGAGGTGATGTCCGAGACGTCGTATGGGGGGCTCACCTCGACAACCTCCATGCCGCACAGACCCTCGGCGGCGACAAGGCCGACGAGCTTGAGCGCCTCGCGCGGGAGCAGTCCGCCCGGTTCGGGCCAGCCCGTTCCCGGGACGAACGCGGCTTCGATCGAGTCTATGTCGTAGGACATGTAGACTGCGTCCGCGCCGTCCCAGGCGCGTTCGAGCGCCATCTCCGCCACCTTGGGTATGCCGAGATCCTCGATGTCCTCCATGGTGAAGATGTTGGTGCGGCGGCTCACCATGTGCTCGACGGCGGGGCGCGGGACTTGCCATCCTCCGATGCCGATCTGCACCAGGTTCGTGGCCGGCACGTTGGGGATGTTGGTGGCGTGGAAGTACGGCGTGGTGTGCATGCGCTCGTCCAGGTCCTTCTCCTGGATGTCGGCGTGCCGGTCGACGTGGATGATGCCGATTTTTTTCGTCGTGCACGCGGCGATGCCGCGGACGGTGGGAAAGCCGATGGAGTGGTCTCCGCCGATGATCAACGGGAACGATCCGGACGAGAACACGTGTCCGACGGCGTTGGAGATCTGGTCGAAGCTCTTCTCGATGTTCGCGGGGATCGTGAACACGTCCCCGGCGTCGCACAGCGTCATCTGCTCGCGCAAATCGATGCCCATCTCGTAGTGGTACGGCGTGTACAGAGCGCTGATTTTTCGCACGCCCTGCGGTCCGAAGCGCGTGCCGGAGCGATAGGTGGTGCCGCCGTCAAACGGCACGCCGAGGCACGTCACGTCGTAGTGCCCGACGTCGTGCACGTTCTCGACGAAGGGCGCCTTGAGGAATGTGTTGATCCCCGCGAAGTGCGGGAGCTCGCCGCGCGAGAACGTGGGGATGGTCTTGTCCTCCAGCGAGGACGCGCCGTGCAGACCAATCTCCAGATTTCGCTTCACCTCCGCGTCGTGTCTGGTGGTGGGGATGGACGCCTCCTTCACCGCGGCTTTCCACCCCTTGGTCTGGAAGTTGGACGAGAAGGGGTCGGGGTGGTGGTTCCGAACCGCCACGTGCGCCGCGCCCGAGGAGACGGGCGCGAGGGTCTTGGGGTCGATGATGGAAGAGGCGCCTTTCTCCGCGGCGCGTCTGTCGTGGGGAGGGAACACGGAGGGAACAGGGTTTGTTGTTAGGTTTGTGGGGTCTCGGACGCATTCGAAGGGGGGGTGCCTCGCGGGAAGGGCGCGCGTCTCGGGGAGGTCCGCGACGCGCACGCACTTGAGCGGCCGCGCGAGCTGCCTGAAGAAGCGGACCATCGCGGGAGTGACTGGAACTGACGGAGTGCGTCTGTGGAAGTGGCCACCCGCGCAGGGGAACATCGGCCGAAAACCTCGCGACATTCGGGTTTTGGTGCGCTTTTTGCTTTTTCGTCGGTCGTCAAAAAAAGGTTGGAAGCGGCTTCCCGGCGTCGAGTTCCGAGCCCCTGACGGCGCCCACAGGTTCGCTCGCGCTTCCGCCGAATCTCTTCACCCCCGGACTGACCCGACATCGCGCGAGGATCGAGACAGGCGGGCTCCCGGTCGAGAGACGCGACCCCGCCCATCCGAACCCCGCGCGTCGCTTCCACCGCGCGCTTCCGGAATCTCTCTCCCCGGTGGGCATGGCGCCGCCCGTCGTTTCGGAATTTTGGCTCGACCTGGTCGCCGGGTGGGTCAGCGGCGCCGCGTCTGTGCTGGCGGTCCAGCCGGTGGACACGACGCTGACACGCATGCAGGCGGTGCGTCTCGGGCCGGGCGTCGACGCGGGCGCGCGCGCGGTGTTCTCGAAGGTCATCAGGGAGGGCGGCACGCGCGCGCTGTGGCGCGGCACCGCGCCCATGACGATGGTGATCCCTTTCCAGAACGCGTTGTTGTTCGCCGGGTACGGGCTGGGCGAGCGGTGGGCGAAGCAGACCGAGAACGCGGAGCGGGAGAACAAAACATATTTCTCCATGAACCCCCTCGTGTCACTGTACGCGCCCGTCTTCGCGGGCGGGTGCCTCGGGGGCGTCGCGCAGTCGTTTGCGGTGACTCCCTTCGAGCTCGTCAAGATTCGGCAACAGAACGGTTCGTTCGGGGGCGTCGGCTCGCTCGCGGCGGCCAGAGAGCTGACCGCGCGTCTCGGCGGCGGCGTTCTGTTCCGCGGGCTCGGCGCGACGCTCCTGCGCGACGGCGTGCCGCACGGGGTGTGGTTCGTGGCGTACGAGTGGAGCAAACGCGCGCTCGAAAACGCGAGTGGTTCGCGCGACGCTCGCGCCTCACAAAAAACGACCGCCGTCCCGCTCGCCGCGGGCGCGTTCGCCGCCGCCGCGGCGTGGGGCATCGGGTACCCGTTCGACCTCATCAAGACGCGCGTGCAGGCTTCGGCGTTGGTTTCTTTTTCGGCGAACGGATTGGAGAAAAAAACCGTCCCCGGGGTCGTTCAGACGGCGCGCGCGATGATCGCCGAGTGCGACGGGTCCGTGATTCGCGGGCTCTACCGCGGCTTCAGCTTGAAACTCCTACGAGCCGTCCCGGCGTCGGCGGTGGCGTTCTTCGCGTACGAGGAATCGAGAAGGTGGCTGGGGTGAGTAGTCTATCGATGTGGTCACTACGTGGGAGCGGTTTCGTGTCATCGTCGCGCGCGGCGCCGCCACCGCGCGCGGCAGAGATCTTTGCTTTTTTCACCGACTCGGAACGTCGTACGCCCTCCGGAACCTCGCCGACGATTTCCCAGAAGTCCTCCGCGAGGAGACGAGTAGTGTCGTTTCAGTAGTATCAGACAGAAAAATCGGGTAAGTGATAGAAAGCTTCTTCCAGTTATCAAGCTGACGTTTGATGTCGTCACCGTCTTCGAAAGCGAGTTTGCCAAAAGTTTTATTGATGTATGGACAGTTGCCATAACAGTTTTGTTTGGACCACGTTCTATCTCGCTCGGCCGTTTCGTCTCGCCCGCGAAAAACCGTTCGGCCGAACGCGAGGGGCTTTCGGCACAATTTCCGTCTCAATCGCCGCCACTGGGTCGGTCAAAAAACGTCTTCCGGGTTCGTGAACCCCGATTTCCCTCTGGTCCTTTGACTTTTTGTGCGCGAAAGGACGCGAATCTCCCGAGCGCCGTTCCGGGTCCGGAGTCGGACTCGATAGACCCCCAAACGACCGGTCAATCCGCGCTGTGTCATGGTGTTTCGGCGCGAAACTTCGGATGACGCGCGACTTTTCGCAAACCGGAAACGACTTTTGTCGGTCGAAAAGCCTCGGAAACGGTTGCCACGCGCGCACTGTTACGAGCGACGCCGCCATGCGCGTCACCGAAATGCTACTCGCGATGGCCCTCGTGGCCATCGCCGCTCCCGCCGTCCGCGCGGATTGCCTCACCAACACCGACGTCGAGGGGTTCTTCTTGGGACTGGTACGTCGCGAGACGCGGTCGGATCGCGGCTGACAGCTGGCCGTCCCGTCCGCGAATCGCGCGCGCGACACCGAACGCGCTCCGCCGCCCGTGAACCGCGCCGATACGGCGCGCGCTCCTCTCATCCGAACGACACGACCGACCCCGTCTTTCGACGCCGCCTGACCTCCCCGTTCCCGCGTTCGCGTGCCGCAGGCTCAAGAGGCGGACGCCGACGTGACGTCCCTGCCGACTGAGGGCTCGTGCTGCATGATGGACATCTGCGGCCTTCCCTGCCCCGCGACGCACCCCGACCCCCCCGCCGGGTTCGCCATCGGCGTCGGCATCATCGTGCTCATCTTCTGCGGCATCGGCCTCGCGGCGTTCTACTTCGTCGGCGGCAAGGCGGAGAACTTCTTCGTCGCCGGCCGCTCGCTGCCGCTGTACGTCGTGATCCTGACCCTCGCGTCGCAGTCCATCGACTCCAACGCGCTTCTCGGCAACGCCGACCTCTCGTACAAGTACCACTTCTACGACGGTGCCGTGCTTCCCATCGGCCTCGGTCTGTCGCTCATCCTCAATGGCATCTTCCTCGCGCACCACGTGAACAACGAGCTCGTGCTGACGCTGCCCGACATCTACGGCAAGAGGTATGGCGTCGCGACGGAGATCGCCGCGTCGCTGTGCACGTGCGTGTCGTTCCTGTGTCTCCTTGCCGGTAACCTGGTGGGCATGGGCGCCATCGTGGGGTACATCTTCGGCGTCACGGACGTCGTCGCCGTGTTCATCTCTGGCCTCATCTGCCTCGCGTACGTCGCCTCCGGCGGCCTCTTCTCCGTCGCGTACACCGACGTCGTGCAGAGCGCGGTGGGCATGATTGGATGCCTCGCCGTCGCGGGCTGGCTCATCTCCAACGCCGAGAAGGAGGCGCCGCCGCCCTCCATCGGGTTCCCCACGTTCGAGGCCAGCGACACCGCGGGCTACTACATGTACCCCGACGACGAGACCGCCGCGCTGTACGACGGCGTCGACTGCGCCAACAACCCCGGCGCGAAGTGCTACAACCAGCAGAAGTGGTGCCCCGAGAACGGCACGGAGTGCGTCGCCGACAACGGCGCCTACCCGTTCGGGGACCAGAGGATCTTCGACAACCAGATGTCCGATCCGGTGTCTCTCACGCCCTTCCCCAACGCCATCTTCTGGAACTGGGCCACCATCTTCATCCTGGGCTTCGGAAACCTCGCCGCGCTGGACTTCCAGGCGCGGTGCATGGCCGCGCGCTCGCCCATGGACGCGCGCATCGGATGCATCCTCGGCGGGTGCCTGACGTTCATCATCGGCATCCCCTTCTCGTACCTCGGCGCCATCACGCGGTACTACTACGGCCCGGACAGCGTCTACGCCGAGTTCGAGGCGGACACGTGCAGCGGGATTTTGGATCTGCCCACGTGCGCGATGTGGAAGCCCGACTCCAAGGCGTTCATCAAGATGCTCACCACCGTGCCGCCCGCGTTCCTCGGCGGGTGGGGTCTGCTCGGAATCGTTGCCGCGTCCATGTCCACCTCGGACGGCGCCATCCTCGCGCTCGGCACGGTGTTCTCGCACAACCTCATGCGCCACGTCGCGCCCTTCTCCGAGGAGAAGCTGCTGAGCTTCGCGCGCATCGCCACCGTACCCTTCGCGTTCATCGCCATGCTCATCGCGTCCTTCTACCAGAGCGAGCACCCCGCCGGCGCCACCGGCTACCTGCTCATCGTCGCCTTCGACGTCGTCCTGGCGGGGTGCATCGTGCCTCTCTTCGCGTGCTTCTACGTGAAGGACCCCTCGCCCACCGCCGGGCTCGCCTCCATCGTCGGCGGCACGCTCATGCGGCTCATCCTCGAGTTCTCGCTCCCCAAGGACGGTTTCCTGCTGCTGCCGTACGAGAAGGACGAGTTCCTGGACTACGGGACGCCCGCCTCGGACCTCTACCCCGGCTTCTTCGACGTGCCGGACGCCGATAAGTGGGACAAGTCCACGTGCGTGCAGTCCAGGTTCAAGGACTACACCGGCGTGGACTCGCTCGCGTCGCCCGTGTTCTCGCTCGTCGTGTTCGCCGTCGTGCACCTCTGGGAGAAGTCCAGGGGCAAGCCCCTGATCGGCGGAAAGTACATGACGCCGTACACGAAGGAGCTCGGCGACGCCGCGCCCAACGCCGCCAAGGCGTGAGAATTTTATTAAAAGCTTTTTGTGGCCCGTACAGAAACAGTACGTCTTATTAACGACGCTTCGTCATCCTCGCGCGTGTCTCTTAATGGCCCACTCGTAGCTAGATTTCACGCCACTTCACGCCATCTCACGCCAAAATCAGGGAAGGCCCCGTCTTCGTGGTCTGCGACTCGACGCGTTTTGCGTCACGAATTCGCGGGGGTTAACATCCCTCGGCACCTGGCACGAAAGTCGAGCGTCTACCAGGTAGCACCCATGGCGAAGAGTGTCGTCGGCACGTTTGCATTCGAGGGAGAGGAGCCCGCGACGATTACGTCCGAGGTGAGCGGGACTCTCTCGGAGGCGCTCACCGGGTTCCGAGGGCAAGTGATGGACCACTTGACGAACTACATGAAGGAAAAACCAACCGTGGGCGGGGGCAAGACTACGGTGGATGCGAACGAGGATGCCTTCGCGGACAACGAGGAGGTGGAGGAAGATGATGTCGACAAGTTTCTGAAAGGGGGCAAGAACAAGCGACAAAAGACTTGAAGACAGGGTAGGTGAGGGCCATGATCCTGCGCCAGAGGGCTTGTAAAACATTTACTTTCTCGCTGTTTTGAGGCTCGCCCATAAGTCAAGCATGAAAAGCACGCTGATCGCGTCAAAAATCGCTCACTGTGCGATGCTCTGCTGCCCCCACGTCGCCCTTACCTCTATCAGGGCCAACGCATCGACCAGTGCCCGCCGCAACAGCTTAGCGCAAAGGCGCACACGCCCCACACGACGCCACGTGAGCGCACCGAAGGTGAGACTGCGCCCATGTTGGCTCTACCCTCGACCGACACGTGTTTGTTCACCTCTGACCTAAAACCTCTCGCTCCTCTTTCCTTCATATACCCTGCGAATCCTGGGACGTCAGGCATCGATGACGGATTCTCAGACCGCCCTGCAAGGACTCGAGCTCGACGAAGAACGTTTCGTTGGCCTGCTTCGCAACCTCATCGGTGAGGTGGAGCACCTGCAAAACACGGGCGTGGGCACAGCGTACGTCCCCCAGGAAGATCTCGCCATCAAGCACTGCCTCGAGGTCCTCGCGCCGCACAGAAAGGAAAACGGCGGTCCTCTCGAGATCGAACACGTGACGTACACGGAAGGTCGAGGTAACTTGATCATCAAGTATCCCGGGACGGGCTCCGCCGAGGATGTGTTGAGCTTCGTTGGTAGCCACTTGGATGTCGTCCCCGCCAACCCCGACGCTTGGGAAGTTGACCCGTTCAGCTTGACGGTCGACGGCGATAAGCTCTTCGGCCGCGGCACGACCGATTGCCTCGGCCACGTCGCGCTGATGACGACGCTCTTTTCACAGCTCGCCGAGCTTAAACCTGAGCTCAAGACATCTCTGACGTGCGTGTTCATCGCCAGCGAAGAGGCTTCCGGTCCCGGCATTGGCGTCGACGGACTCGTGGAAGAGGGACGGCTGAACCATTGCAAGCCCGGACCGGTCGTGTGGGTGGACTGCGCGGACAGCCAGCCGTGCATCGGCACCGCCGGTGCTATCACGTGGCACCTCACCGCTAACGGGCACAGATTCCACTCTGGTCTGCCTCACAAGGGTATCAACGCCATCGAGTTGGCGATGGAGGCGACGTCGCGTATCCAGCAGAAGTTTTACGAATCGTTTCCGGCGTGCGAGAAAGAGGCGGAGTACAAGTTCATCACGCCGAGCACGATGAAACCCACGCAGGTAAAGTGCGCTCCCGGTGGACTCAACCAGATCCCCCCCGATGCCACGGTCAGCGGAGATGTTCGTCTCACCCCGTTCTATGACGTCGACGCTCTCAAGGCGAGCATCGAGGCTGAAGTCGCGGCGATCAACGCAGACATCGAAGCGCTCCCTACGCGCGGACCGTGCTCGAAGTACGTCATCACGCCGCCGGGCGGGGGAGAGCCCATCGTGGGGAACGTCAAGCTCGAATGGGGCGATCACCTCCTGACTGGCATCGCGTGTGACTTGACTTCTCCTGCATTCGGCTTGATGTGCGACGCCATCGAAGAGGTGAAGGGCAAGGCGGAGCCGTACTCGCTCACCGGGTCCCTGCCTCTCGTGCACGAGATGCAGTCGGAGGGATTCGATATTCAGCTTATTGGCTTCGGTAAAATGTCAGTGTACCACGCGGACAACGAGTACTGCTCGCTGACCGACATGAAGGATGCTGCGAAGATTCTTGCTAGGCTCATCGCTAAATTCGGGTGATCCTCCAAACCGCGCGACGATTGTAAGTGTTGGAATATTGACATCTCTGCAAATGTAAACGCGGCGCCGCCTGAGCAATCTCTGTTTTTCCTTCTCTCGAAAAAACGAAGCCACGTGGCTCCAGATGTGAGGCTATCCACTCAATGAGCGCGCTCCCTCCCATGCTGTCGGTCGCCGCTTCCTTTGCCCGTCCGGCCAGCGCTAGCGTCGGAGTCCGACGAAGCGCACGTTCCGGCTTCCGAACCAAGACGATCCGAGCGCCCATGACGGCCGCGGCGTCGGCCACACTGCCTGAGACGGTCCTCGACTGGGAGGCGATCTCCGCGGCGTGCCACGACACCGAGACGGGCAAGAAGCTCGCCGCGGAGGAGGCGCTTCGCGTGAAGGGCGAAGGTTTGCCGCACATGACGTCCAAGCTTCGTCTTTTCGGACACTCCGAAGAGGATATCCGCGTGACCCTGTACCGCGACCACGCCGGTTGGTGTCCGTACTGTCAGAAGCTCTGGATGATGTTCGAGCTGAAGCAGATCCCGTATCGCATAGAGCGCATCAACATGCGAAGCTACGGCGAGAAACCCGCGTCCTTCCTGAAGAAAGTCCCCTCCGGTCTTCTTCCCGTCGTCGAGCTGGACGGCGAGATCATCACTGAATCTCTCGTGATCATGCAGATCCTGGAAAGCACGTTCCCCGACAACTGCATGTTGCCGGAAGACGGCTTCGACCGCGCGAATGAGCTCCTCCGCCTCGAGCGCCGTCTCTTCTCCGACTGGTGCGGGCTCGTTTTCCGACCGGGCATGCCCGGCCCCTTCGGTGGCGGCGCCCGGAAGCAGTTCGAGGAGACCCTCGACGCGGTCGATGCCGGGCTTGGCGAAACGGAGGGGCCCTGGTTCCTGGGCGGCGATACCCCGTCCATCGTGGACCTGCAGTACGTCAGCCACATCGAACGCATGAACGCGTCGTGCCTGTACTGGAAAGGCATGCAGCTTCGCGGAACCGAGCGCTGGGCCAACCTCGAGCGCTGGTTCCTCGCGTTCGAGGAGCTCCCATGCTACCACGCGTGCAAATCCGACTACTACACGCACGTCATGGACATTCCCCCGCAGTACGGTCCCGGGTTTTCCGATAACAACGACGCGACCGCCGAGGCGCAGCGCGTGGTCGACGGCGAAAGCTGGAAACTTCCTCTGAACCTCTCCGCCGCGGACCTGGAGCCACTTCCGGACTCCATGAACCACGGAGACGAGGCCGCGCGCCACGAGGCGGCGTACAAACTCGCGGCGAACGCCTCTGCGATCGCGAAGTTCGCGTGCCGCGGGATGGGGGAGAAGGGCGCGAAGCAATACGGCGCGCCGCTCGCGGACCCCACCGCGGTGCCCAACTTGAAGTACGAAAGCAAGGTGGACGAGATGCTCCGCGTCACCGCATCGCTGTTGCTCGACGGGTCTGCGGGGGAGAGCGCGGGGACGACGAGTGTACAAGGGAAGGAGGTCGCGAAGTGTCTCGCGTACCTCCGCGACAGAGTCGGCGTGCCGAGAGACATGTCGTACCCCGCCGCCATGCAGCTCCGCGCGCACCTGAATTACGTCATGGACGCGCTGTAACACGCAAATCAAGCGGGACTAACCGTGTATCTATCTATCGTTTCACTCTAGGAGGTTTCTATGTCGTTTAACACGCACGTCGCTGTTCACGCCCCGAGTCGTTTCTCGCGTTCCAGCACCTCCGGCGCGAACTTCATGAGAATGTTTGTTTTCGGCGAGCGCTGCCCGTCTACCTCGGCGTAATACGCGCTCACCTCAGCCGGAAACCCCGCGTCTCGCAGGACTCCCTTCACCACCCCCGCCGCGAACGCGCCACAGTTCAGGTCCCCGAGATCCTTGGGGACGCTGATGTACCTGTTCACAACCAGTGACTTGTCTCCGAGCACGTACTCGTCGTCGTTGTAAATCTCCAGCGAATCAGCAACCTTGCCGAACAGACACCGCCACACGTTCGTGTTTATGAACTGGAGGATCCCCTGCAAACGAATCTCGCGCCTGTTGCTCTTCTCGCGATGCGCCAGCACCTCGAGCATGCGCGACCCGACGCCTTCACCCGCCTCGGAGAGCTTCTGCTCAAGCTCTGCGATGCTGCTCGCCCTGGTCCGGTGGTACTGCACGAGCTCCGAGAACAGGAACGAGAACGCGCTGAGGCTCACTTCGCTCCTCCCCTACGAATCGAGACGCGCGCGTTTGGTTTTGTCAGTCAGCGCACGAGGAGGTTGGAGGACGCGACGGGAAACGGGGAAGCGGCGCGCACCTTCGGAAGGGGCCGATCGACTATGCTCGGCGTTTGACCCTGACGCTTCATGGCTCGTGCGCGTCGCGCGTCGTGCGGAGTGAGCAGCACGCACGAGATTCGGGCAAGTCGAGGAGGCCTGGAGTCAAAAACTCTTCGCGTCGCGCGGTTCATCACACTCCGGAAGTCTCCGGATCTCTCGCATGTTTAACAGCGCGTCCGCCGACGCGCGCGACGCTTTCGCTCGCGCGCGGGGGTCACCACGAGACAACGCGGAACACGCGCACGCCAGGGTTCGTTTCGCGTTCGGGGACACGAGGAGTGCCGTGGCTCACGGGTGGAAAACGTTAGCGCCCACGGTAGCGACGAGTCGTCATGGGGGGCATCGGCGGCAAAGGCAAAGGCGCTCGCCGCCGCCAGAAGCTTAAGGAGAATGCGAAGGTGTTCGACAAGAAGACCGGGTCATTTCGCGAGCCGAAAATCGAGCTCATCGACGGCCAGGTGTCCCGGGAGGAGCTGCTGAAGGCGCCGTCGTCGTTCCGCCGGTTCATGGAGGCGACGAGACGCGCGAAGGAGCAGCGGGACAGACGAGACGAGCGCGCCCGCGTCGCACGAGGCTCGGAGGGTTCCGACGATGAGCGCGGCGACGACGCCGCGGAACGGAAAAAGGGTGACGAACGCGGAACGCTAGACGACGCCGGCGGCGGCGGCGAGTCTGACACGGACGACGAGACCACGCACACGTGGCTTCGTCCGGACCAGGGCGACGGCGGCGCGGGCGTCGCGGACGACGTCGCGTTCGAAGAAGCCGCGCACAAGAAACAGCCGAAGAAAAAAAGAACGGACGCCGTCGCCGACGCCGACGCCGCGAAGGACGCCGACGGCGAGGACGACGCCGTAGGACGCAAGGGTAAGCGCAAGTACAAGTCGCTTCGTGAGCGCAAGAGCGAGGCGCGCAAGGCTGCGAAAGCCGCGCGGGAAGAGGGGGACGCGTTCATCGGCGTCGTCTCGGACGCGCGCGACGGAGGCCGCGCCGGCGCGCCGTCTTTCGGCGAGGTTGCGGACGCGCCGCCGACGATCACGCTGAAGCGCAAGAGCGGCGGCAAGGGCGCGAAGGCCGTGCCCGTGGCTGAGTCCGGGCATAAGATCGCGGGGAGCAAGGGCGCGGGGAACAGGCAGGCGCAGATTTTCGCCAACCTCATGGCTGGCGCGAGCGACAAAAAGGGCGCAGCCGCGAAGGGCCGCGCCGCGCCCGCGGGGGGTCTGCGGCGCGCCGCGGAGATCGAGGCGTTGCGAACGCAGGCCATCTCGGAATACCGGAAGATGAAAGGTCGGCCGATGAACAACGGGCGCAACACGTCGCTCGCGTCGGACCCGACCCGTCTGTTCTCCTCGGTGGGCGGGGCGGACGTGCGGAGGGACGCCGGGCGCGGCCGAGACTAGATACGCGTACGTAGTCTTAAGGAAAAGTAGAACCGCCGCGCGGCGAAAGCGCGCGTGGAAAACAGCGCGGGTTCGGTTCGTCGCGTTACGCGTTAGTATCTCACGTGTATTTCATACGCGACGCGCACCGCGCGCTCGCCTCTGCACAGACTCTCTTCTCTCTCCGTCGCGCGCGACCCGGTCCGACCGTCTCGCGCGCGCGAGGCGGCGACGCCTTACGCGACGGGCTTCTTCATGACGATGAGGTACATGGGCGAGAAGATGCCGAGGTCGCCGCCCGCCTCGAGGTTCACCGCCGCCTTGAGGAGCATCGTGTGCACCGCTTGGGTACCCTTAGGGGCGAAGCGGATGAACTCGAGAACACCGGTGAGGATGTGCGTGATGTACGCGGCGCGGCGCGCCGACTTCATAGCCGCCTGCCAGGGCTTGCCGCCAGTCGTCGCGCGGTCGAACGTGTACTGCACTTCGAACCCAGCCTCCTTCGCGGCGGCAATGCAGTCCTCGATGGTGCGCACCTCGGGGAGCGCGTTCCCCTCCGCGATACCGTCCACCACGTCGACGTGGCGCTTGTTGTTCTTGTCGTACTTGTTGGTGCGGAGCCATTCGTACGACGAGAAGAGCGCGCCGGGCTTGAGCACGGTGAACACCTTCTTGTACAGCGCGGCGGTGTTGGAGGCGTGGCACGCCGCCTCGATGGCGTACGCGCCGTCGAAGGACTCGGCGGGGAACACCTTAGCGAGGTCCATGAAGTCGCCCTGCTTGATGTCCGTCAAGTCGGACACGCCGGCTTCCTTGTTGAGCTTCAAGCACCGACCCACCTGGTACTCGTTGATGGTGATGCCGGTGACGTGGCCGCCCGTCGCCTTCACGATGTTGCGCATGGGACCACCGACGCCGCAGCCGATGTCGAGCGCGCGCATGCCGGGCTTCAAGCCGATGGTCTCGGCGATGGCTGCGTGGAGAGTCGCGTCAGGGGAGCCGGAAAGGTCAGGTCGGGTCGGGGAAAACGGAGGAAGAGAGACGCGCGTCGCTCGCGCGCGCGCATCTCGGGAAATCGCGAAAACCGTGCCGAACGGTCGCGCCGCCCGCCGAGCGCCAGACTGGCACGTGGCGAAAATCGGTGCGCGCGAGGTTCGGGCGGTGACGTACCGGTCTCCTGGCGGATGATGGACGCCTCGAAGGACTCGCCGATTTCGCGCGCGGCGAAGTGGAAGGACTCGCCCCAGCCGTACTCGTAGAAGTCGGTGATGAGGGAGTAGAACTTGTCCACGAACTCAGGGGTGGACAAGATGCGCTTCCCGACGCCCTTGCCGCCGTCCTGATCGAAAAACTGGTTGTACGAGTTGATGCCGGAGTCGACGAGATCCTTGGCCATAGCGCCGGTCTTGCCGCCGAACGAGTGGAAGGGGTTCTTGCGGAACCACGAGACTTTCATGGCGAGATACGCGGCGCCGGAGACGCCCGCGCCAACCGCCACCCACTTCACCGTGGGGTTCTCCAGCTTGGCGACGATGTCGCCGACGACGGCGGAAGAAGTCATCTTGAACGAAACGACGTGCGCGATCGGACGATCGACGCGTGCGGCGGAAACGTGAGCGCGCGGCGGGGACGCGGGCTGACGGAAGGGCTCGGACGAGGTGTCCTGGACCCGAAGCGGCTGTCACGGAGACGAAGGCGTCGCCGGCAACAGAAGTTGTGGCCTCAACGCCGGTTCGTGACCTTCAAAACGCGTGACTATCTCAACAGTATAAGAGGGGGTCGATTGCTCGAGCATTCATCCTCGAGCATTCTCCGCCATTGGTTCAGCCTTCCAATTTTGCGAATTTGGAGACCAGAAACGCTGTCAGAAGTATCGATCGGCGGCAACGAGAGGAAAATCTCGGTCGATCGAAGACAACTTTTTGCGACGACACGAAGACGAACGAAGCCGCAATGCCGCCAAGACCATTCTGCGAAAAGACAGGATTTTTTTGACCGACTCCGGTACTTCGAACCGCCCCTCGCGCGGCTCCCGTCCCCTACCCGTCACACGAGCGATGAAGCTCGAACGCGCGAAGTCCGTGCGCATCCCGGACGCCGCGCTGGATGCCATCAAAAACCTCGGTTTAGGCCGGGAGCAAGTTACCCTTTTAATCGAGACGATGGGCATCATCGTGGCGCTCAGCCTGGGCAGCGCCATCGCCGCGGACTCCGCCATCACCTTCGATAAGCTCATCGAGTGCGACGGTTGGGACAAGTACCGGGCTCCGATCTCTATTTGCTTCCACTTCTGCCTGGCGCAGCTCATCGTGTTCATCGTCACGCTGTTGGCTATCGGCTACGTCAAGGACCGCGACTGGAACAAGTTCTACACGCGCGCCGTACTCCCGACCATGCTGGTGAACGTCGGCGTGTTCGTGTTCGTCCACGCAGAGCTCTCGTGGATCTTGGACGTCAACGCGTGGTGTCGCAAGGAGTCGTTCGTGAACGTGCTGAGCGACACGTCGCCGGACGCGGCGACGCTGCTGCAGCGCGCCGACGACGCATCCACGTCCATCTTCACGTTTTGGGCGTATGTGGCTTGGCTCGCGTACCTCCCGCCGGTCACCGGCGTGGTATACGGCTACGCCTCGTACCTGGCGACGCAGCAGGCTCTCGCTGCGAAGAAAAGTGGGGACGGGGAAGGAGACACGCCGGAGTCGTCGCGCGCTTAGCTTTCATACGTAGAGGTTGAAAGAACCTTCAACGAAAACGCTCGCGTGTTTTCGTCGTCGACCGGGTGCAAGTCGTGGTATTTTCATGCGCGAAGCCAGTTGCGGTTTCGCACCTCGCTCTCATTCTCGGGGCGCCAGAAGGGACCCTGTCTGTCGGGATGGTGGGGGTCCAAGCGCACGCGTTGCCGGTGGCAGCGCGCCTCTCCTACCGCTCGCTCGCCGTCGAGGCACGCGCGGGGCGCGGCTTCGGCGTGGCATTCCCGCGTCGGTTCGCGGCGAGGCGCCTCGTCGCGTCGGCGGCTGCCGCCGACGCGACTGATGTCGCCGTACTGGGGGGCGGCGCGGCGGGCCTGACCGCGGCGTACTTCGCCGCGAAGGCTGGCGCGCGGGTCACGGTGTACGAGCGGAACAAGGAGACGGGCAAGAAGATCCTCATGTCCGGCGGCGCGCGGTGCAACGTGCTGCCCGTGTCCGCGCGCGTCGAGGATTTTGTCACCGAGAGCACGCCTCGGTTGATGAAGAACGTGCTCGCGTCGTGGAACGTCGAGCGGTGTCGCGAGTGGCTGGAGGACGACCTCGGCTTGGAGCTCGGGATCGAGCACGTCAGCAACAAGTACTTCCCGCTGAGCAACTCCTCCAAGGAGGTGCGGGACAAGCTGCTGCGCGCGTGCGAAGACGCGGGCGTGCGCGTGCGCTACGGCGCGAGCGTCGAGGCGCTGCGCCGCGTTACGACAAACGACGGGGACGGATGGGCGCTTCGCCTCGCAGACGCGCCCGAGGAGCGCGCGCCGGTGGTGGTGCTGGCGATGGGGGGGCTGAGCTTCCCCGCGGTCGGGACGGACGGCACGGGCTACGCTATCGCGCGCAGGGACCTGGGGCACGTCCTGAAGGAGCCCTACCCGGCTCTCGTTCCGCTCACCGGAGAGCACCCCGGCGGCGAGCGGCTCCCCGGCCTCAGCGTGGACGTCTCGCTGGAGTGTGCGCGCCCGCTGGACGCGGGGGAGGGCAAGAAGAAGAAGAAGAAGAAAGCCAAGGCGTCGCGTGAGGGGTTCCTGTTCACGCACAGGGGCTTCTCTGGGCCGAGCGTGCTAGACCTGTCGCATAACCTGGTGCGGCCGCTGGCGCGCGCCAAGGCTGGCGGCGGCGGGCAGGAGGCGGACACGCCGCTGGACGCCATGAGCGCGGGCGTTTCGCCCGCGCTCATCGTGAACTGGAGCGGAGAGAGCCGGCAGGAGTGGCAGACCCGGCTCACGGAGCCCCCGGGCAGGGCGCTGGTCGCGACGCGCGTCCGCGAAGAGCTCCCCGCGCGTCTCGCGGAGGCGCTGATGAGCGCCGCCGGGGTGGCGCCGGAGACGCGAGTCGCCGACTTGAAGAAAGCCGACCGCGCCGGGTTGCTGGACGTTTTGACGAAGTACGAGATGGAGGTGAGCGGGCACCAGGGGTACCGTAAGGCCGAGGTCACGGGCGGGGGCGTCGCGCTGGACGACGTCGACTGCTCGACGATGGAGTCCAGAGCGGCGCCCTCGGTGTTCTTCTGCGGCGAGGTGTGCGACGTCTTCGGGCGCATCGGGGGTTTTAACTTTCTGTGGGCCTGGACCAGCGGCAGGCTCGCGGGGATGAGCGCCGCGAACAAAGCCCTCTCCGCGGCGGATCGAGACGCGCGATGAAGCGAGGGGAAGAGCGGTGACCAGTATTCCTCAGCGGTGACAAGTAAATCTGACGAGTGTTTATAAACACACTGAGTCAGATGGGAGCGCGTTCTCAAACAAAAAACGCGACGCGACGCGACGCGCGTCTCGGAACGCGTTTACTCCGCCGCGGGCCCCGCGCTCACCTTCACCATGGACGCGCGCACGAGCGTGTCCTCGCCCATCTTGTACCCCTTCCTGAACTCCTCGATGATCACGTCCTCCGGCTCCTCGCTCTCCTCGCGCATGATCGCCTCGTGGAAGTTGGGGTCGAACGGCGCGCCAACGCCGTCCACCGCGACGAGGCCTTGGTTCCCGAGGATCGTCATGAGCCCGTCGTGCAAACCTTGGTACTGGCCCATGATCTTCTCGCCCTCCTCCGATTCGGGTTTCAAGTTCGCCTTGGCGAGGTCGAAGTTGTCCAGCGCGGGCAGCATCGCCTCGAACACCTTGCTCTTCGCCGTCTCCCCGAGCTGCTGCTTCTCCTTGATCGTGCGCTTCTTGAAGTTGTCGAAATCCGCGGTGAGACGCAGAAACTGATCCTTGACCGCGCCCGCCTGGTCCTCCAAACCCACGTTCGCGGCTTGGATGTCCTTGAACGCGGACTCGATCCCGGCCACCTCCGTGGTGAGCTCGGGGAGGAGCTCAGCGAGCGCCTCGCCGCCGGTGCCCGCGTCGACCGCCTCCTGAAGCGTAGCCATGATCTCCGAAACGCGCGTGGGGGGGGCGGCTTCCTCCTCCTCTTCCGCCTCATCCTCATCCTCATCCTCATCCTCATCCTCAACCACCTCAGCCTCAGCCTCCGAGGCGCGGCGGTTGTTCTCCTCGTCGTCCAGCTCGTCACCCTGTTCGTCGAGAGCCGCGCGAGGGAGGGGAGGGTCAGCGGGCGCACGGCGGGGGGCGGCGTCGGACCGGAAACGCGCGCGTCGACGGCGCGGCGCATCATCTCGCATCATCTCGCGCTCGACCTAAACCCTGTAGCTGCAGAGAGGCACACTGGATAGGCCGAAAGACGCCGGACGCTTCCGTCGGTTAGCGGTAGGGAGTGCACACGCACCTCTCCGCCCGCGCGGGCGATAACCAGCCTGTGCGAGGCTTTGCGGGAGCGCGCGCTCACGGCGACGCCGGCGTCGCCGCGGTGACGCGCGACGAACGCCGGCGTGGCGCCGACTGCGTGCGCTTTCGCCGATTTCGCCGAACGGCGCGTGGGCACCGCGCGCGCCGCGTTCGCGACGAGGGTGAGAGCGACCATCGCGTGACCCGTCGGTTTTGGACGAGGGAGAGTGACTGACTGTGCACACGGAGGTACGCGCGGAGCGTCGCGACCGGCGCTGCGGGAAGTATCCGGAGGCTCGCGGTGTCGGGAAACGCCGAAGGCTGTGGAAAAAGCGCAGCAGATTGCGCTCTGGAAATCGAGCCGGACACGAGCGCAGCCGGGGCCAGTACAAGTACGGAGATTCGTCAGCTGAGAAGAGCGACGCGACACGACAACATATCATACATAAAAAAGTTGTTCGTTCATCAGCGACGGCTTGACGATATCCTATATACATAGCTCAGCGAATTATATACTACTCGCGTTTTCTTCTTCTCATTTCCTCCGTCTCGTGATGTGGTCGTACAGCACGACGTGGTGGTACTCGTCCGTCTTGAGGTCGAAGCGTGCGGTGTTGTCCCCGGGCTCGGCGTCGGGGTCGACGTCGACGATCTTGCCGTCGCGCGCGTGCTTGAAGAGCACGCCGCGCTCGTCATCCGTCAGCACGGTCCAGTTTTCCGAGCTCGTCACCGCCGAGTTCATGGTCTGCCAGTTGAAGTAGCTCAGGTCTCTCGGTGTGGGCATGATGGTCTTCTTCCCGTCAAACACCGCCTCGAAATCCGTCGTCCGCAGCCGGTGCGCGTAATCGACGTACCCGGCGATCTCGTGCCCCTTGGCGTTGAAGTCGCGCACGTAGATGATCGTCGCGAGCTTGCCCGTCCGCACAGCCTCTTCCCTCTGCGCGAGCGCCTTGAGCAAAGGCTTGTTCCGCAGATCCTTCCCCGCGCTCGCCAGCTTCTTCGGCTTCTTGTTCGCCCTCTGCCTGGTGACCACGTACATCGCCTCCTTGCGCGACTCAAACTCCTCGCGACGCAGAATCTCCCCCTCGCCCCGGTACCCGAGCTCGACGAGCTGCCTGGCCATCTGCTCGTTCTCCAGGTAGTACATGTCCACCGGCGTGACCTGGTTGTCCAGGTAGTCCTCGTACGTCGCGAAGCTGTCCACGATGGCGTCGAGGCCGGTCAACACCGGGGGCTTGTCATCGGAGACGTCCTCCATGGCGCGCGCGGGCCCGCGGGCGCCTCCTCGGCGAGCTAAAAATGGCGCACCTCCGAACGGGAGCGAAGCCGCCCGCGGCGACGCGGAGCGTTCACGTCGCGACCGGATGCGGGTCCCGACCGATCACGTGACACGTACGCGTCCCTGCTGCGCCGCGCCTCGGTGCGCCTCGCGAGGACCCGCCGGCAGGAGCGCGACGCTCTGCTGTCCGGCTGGGCGAATTGTGCGCCTTATACGTAACGACGCGACTTTGGAACGCATCCATCGTCGCCTCGAGCGGTCGAGCGCTCGATGATGGTGACTTTTGTTTGAGACTGCGCTCCCATACGCCGGGACAGGGGAAAACTCAACTCGTCTCCGACCGTGGACCGCAAATATCCAATCCGACTTTGTGCCTCGGCCTCGGGGTGCGTCCCCCGCGCGCCACTCACCGCGAGCGCGCCGGCAGGCGCAGGTCATACCCGGCGAGAGACGCGGAGACCGGTGCGTTTCCGTCGTCGGCGCGATGCACGCGGCGCGTGCCGCCGTCGGACGCGCGGCCCCCGCGGCCCCGCGTTTCGGCGATGGGAAGGAGACGAGAGGAGGGGGGACGTCCCCGCTGCCGAGCCGGGGACGGCGCTTCGGGGCAGACGACTCGACGCGGGGCACCGCCGCCTCGAGGTCGCGTCTCGTTCCTCGTCGCCCTCCGCGCGCGATCGCGGACTCCCCGACGCGTTCCGCGGGCGCGGCGGACGAGGACGCGGACGACGAGGCGGAGGTGCTCATCGAGCTCCGCGGGGTGAAAAAATCCTTCGGGAAGAAAACCGTCCTCGACGGCGCGAGCTTTAAGATCCGACGCGGCGAGGCGGTGGGGATCATCGGGTCCTCCGGCACGGGCAAGAGCACGGTGCTGCGCATCATGGCGGGTCTGCTCGCGCCGGACGAGGGCGAGGTGATCATCCGCGGCGAGCCCAGGGAGGGTTTGCTGAGCGACGAGAAGAACCCGAGGCTGAAAGTCGGTATGGTGTTTCAGTCCGCGGCGCTGTTCGACTCGCTCACCGTCGGCGAAAACGTCGGGTTCAAGCTCTACGAGCACAGCGACTTGCCGGACGAGGAGATCAAGAAGCGCATCAACGAGAGCCTCGAGTCCGTCGGCCTCGCCGGCGTGGAGGACCGGTACCCGGCGCAGCTCAGCGGCGGCATGAAGAAGCGCGCCGCGCTCGCGCGCGCCATCATCGAGGAAACCGCGGACGGGACCGACTCCGAACGGGACGGCGCGGGCGCGGCGGGGGACCGGCTGGAGGAGGTGGTGATGTACGACGAGCCGACCGCGGGTCTGGACCCCGTAGCGTCCACGGTCGTGGAGGACCTGATGCGGAGCATGCACGACACGAGCCCGAGGGGCGAAAAAAGCGGCGAACGGAAAGGCGAACGCAAAGGAGGCGTGCCGAGTTACATCGTGGTGACGCACCAGCACTCGACCATCCGCCGCGCGGTGGACCGGCTGATTTTTCTGCACGCGGGCAAGGTGGTGTGGGAGGGCACCTCGGAGGAGTTCGACACCACGGAGGAGCCCATCGTGCGGCAGTTCGCGACCGGGAGTCTCGAGGGGCCCATCGTGTATTGAACGATCGTGACAGTATCGATCGATCGTGACAGACGACTGCGACGTAAGGCGACGTACGCCTACGTATTTAGTAGCAACCGTAGACGTTCCGCGGTTCCGATCGCCGCCGCCGTTCGGGATGAAACGCGAAACGCGAAACAACCAACCGCCGCACAAAACAGAGGCTTCACTTGCGCTTGGTGACGCCCTTGCTCTTCTTCCCCCCCGCCTTGCCGTTCTTGCCGCCCTTGCCCTTCTCCGGCTCCTTGCGCTTGCCCACCGTGGAGGACTTGACGGTGGCGGCGCCGAAGAAGGTCTCGAGCCGGTTCTGCGAGCTCTTCCCCTTGGCGGCTTTCAGCTTCTTGAGCGCGTTTCGCACGCGGTCCTCGGAGAACTGCTTTTGTTTGACTAAAAAGTCCACGACGCCCTCCTCGTCGGGCGCGGTGAACTTCAGTTCCAGACCGTTCGTGTCCACGACGTCGGGGTTCTTGAACAGCTTCCGCGCCTCGTCGAAGGGCCAATCCTCCGGGACGACGTACTTCTCCTTGTCCAAATCCTCGAGCAGTTTCTCGATGCAGCCGTGCTTCTTGATGAGCTGCAGCGCCTTGACCGGCCCGATGCCCTTGATGGAGTCGCAGTAGTCGCACCCGCACATGATGCACACGTCGATGAACTGGTCCCACGTCAGCTCGAGCTCTTTCAGGCACCGCTCGAAGTCGAACTCGAGGATGGGCTTGCCCTGCGACGCCGGCGCCATGAGGTTGCGCGCCAGCTTCGGGCAGGAGAAGCACAGCGTGTCCATGTCCTCCGACGCCGCCGCGTACACTAGGCCAGCCTTGCACAGCGCCGCGCAGCTCGCCTCGGCCTCGCAGGGCGCCTCGAAGACGGGGAGACCCATCAGCCTGGCCAGTTGCATCACCTCCTGCGACTGCTCGCGCGAGACGCGAACCGTGCGCTTGGACATCTTCTCGATCATCTCGGCGTCGCCGGCTTCCTTCGCCTTGGCGAGGTCAGCCTCCGCCTGCTCGCGCTTGTCCTTGCGCTTGGCGAGCTCACCGCCCTTCATGGTCGGCGGCTTGCCGTCGAAAACGTATACGGGCTTGATGCCTGCTTCGAGCATGCGGCACGTGCGCATGAACATGCCCTGGAGGTGCGAGGTGACCTCGCCCGCGTCGTTCGTCAGCTGCTGGTCGCCCTGCCTGCCCACCACCATCATGAACTGGTAGATGTGCATGGAGGCGTCGATGGCCACCTTGCGGTCAAGGTAACCCTCGAACTTCTGCTCGCGCATGCATCCGGGCGCGTGGTCGGAGAGGAGTTTCGTCAGGCCTTTGATCCCCATGGCGGCGCAAAGGTCTGAGGACGAGTTGCGCGATCTGGAGTGGTGCAAGCGGAGTCGGTTTTCGTTGTTGGCCTCGAGCGTTTAAAAACTCCCTGGCTCGCGGCGCGCGACAAGTGCGCGCCCGCAGCTGGCAATGCTGGCACGGGAGAGCGGTTCCAGAAAAAAAAAAAAGCGCTTTCGTTTCGACTTTGCCCCTTCTTTTATCCACTTGGGCGTGGATCCGCCCACTCCTGATGGCGGCCGTCAGCTGCTCCGCCCCGGCCCTCGCGCCGCGGCTCGATGTCGCGAGCGCGCGCGCCGTCCGCGCGCGCATCGCCTCCCCCTTGATGGCGCGCGGCGGCGTCGCCGCGCGCGCGGTCGCGCTTTCCTGCAACGTCGGAGACGTCGGCCGACGCCCTCCCCGCGCGCACCCGGCGTCGTTCGCCGCGCCTCG
>JACLAB010002687.1_pt1 | contig 28718 bp, 39 predicted proteins | sample 8027921 | NCBI WGS metagenome assembly JACLAB01 (sample SAMN15725117, study PRJNA655200) | protist metagenome | isolation source: fluorescence activated cell sorting (FACS) single amplified genomes of... | place: USA: West Boothbay Harbor, Gulf of Maine | collected 2000-07-19 | reverse complement strand
CCGCCTTCGTCTATGTAGTATTTAAGGTTGGTGCCTACACCTAAATACTGATCCAAGCTCAAAGAAACCCAAGGATGTAAAGCTCTGCAAGAACCTAAAAAGGAATTAGCGGATCGCTTTTGCCATCCGCCTATTTTCTCTGGAAAACCTTTTTGGAACCGGACATAGTCAACATCAAACCAACCGCCTTCATTGGTGTAGGCGGTTACTTCGCGGTTTACCCCCGGTTTGAATTGTAGCTTTGACAGCGGCATTTATCACGAAATCTCTTCATAAGTTACAATCATTTTGATGTCGTTAGCAGCCGAAGCCGTTGCACCAAGCGAAGTATCTTCCTCCAAGTAAAGTGGGGTATCTTTTGTAACTACGTCTAAGTTAGTATTAACGGCAACCGCCTTGGCCTGAATGAGCTCTGTCTGAGCGCCACCCAAAGATGCTGCACTATATAAACCTACGCTAATGTTCGCTGCGTTCGAGCCGTCTGTGTTGACCGCTCGAATCAATATAACTCGCAGCACTTTTCCGGAGGATGCCGCGTTATTTAAAAGGTTTGTCGCACTTGTGGTGGTAAGACTTGTAGTGTCTGTCTTGCCAATCATGCTTGTAATGTTGACTATGTTGGGCGCAGCCATGTCGCTCTCCTATCCGAATATCATGCTGAAGGCGAGTGCCTTACCTGTTGACGAGAAGTCTGAAAACCCAAGAGTTCCTGACCCATTTGTTGTTACTGCTTGCCCAGAAGTACCGTCCGATGTTGGTAGAGTGAACGCTGTGACAAACGCCTGTAAGTTAGCGTCAAAAGCCAGCACATCTGTGCCAATCGCAACACCAAGATTCGTCCTAGCATCCGAGGCCGTACCACCACCCGTACCACCATCTGCAACCGCCAAGTCTGTAATACCTGTGACTGAGCCGCCAGTAATCGTGACATTGCTCATTGCCAGAGCATCCGTAAGGTTTATTACCGCCGCACCCGCACCCGCACCGTCAGAGTAGATAAACGCATTAGTGCCGTTAGCAATCGTCACGTTCGCGCCAGAACCCTGCGTGAAAGTACAACTCTGACCTGAACCGTTAACCACAAAGTAAATATGCTGACCGTCGCTTGGCGAAATTGTAATTGTGCAAGCCTCGGTGGCTCCACTTAATACAAGCGTTTTGTACTGTCCGTCAGATAACGATCCGTCAGATGTCAAAAGCGTGTGCGCCGCGCCAGAAGCAGACAAGTCAATCGTCCCAACGCCGTTGGTCAAACGGTCTACAATGTTCAAGTTATTATTAGTCGTTGTACCCCAAGTACCCGACTGCTCACCGTTTCTGATAAGCTCTATACCACTATTCGTTGCATATGTACTTGGCATGTCGTTCCCTACGCAGCTACTATTTCTGTCCAGATTGTGTCTTCGTCTGGAATAATTCTGCCCCAAACTACCACAGTTCCGACGCGACCGCTACCCTCAACACCTACTAGGTTTATAGTCGCGCCACCTGTTACTGTTACAGAACCGGATTGACCCTGTGCCTGCGGGTCAAATGTAATTGGAATGACCGCCGTGGTACGTTGAGAAACTATGCCCACCGCTGTAGTGGCTGACAGTCCAGTCTGCGGCACGTTTGCATCACCGATAACTTCAACGTCGTTGAGTTCGCCGTTAGCCGCTACACCAACAATAGTCGGTTGTACGTTGATAATCACCTCAACTGCGTTGGTTGAAGCCGTAGCTTGTACGCCCGTCAACTGAACAACCGCTGTGCCAGTAACCTCAAGATCACCCACCGCACCTGTAGCTGCAACACCTGTAATTACTGGCTGTACGTTGATGATTGCTTCAACGCTTCCGACCGCCGCTGTGCCCACGCTGCCGCCAGCAATAACGATAACACCTGTACCGCCGCCTGCCGCCGCAGTACCCACCGCACCCGTTGCAGACAAACCTGTCTGGTTAAGGTTCTGATCCGTGACCAGCGTTACTTGGCCCACGGTTCCCGTGCCAACAAGGCCCGTAACCCCCACGCGAGTTACTGACGCATCATCGCCTATCGGTACTTGTGCTATGGCGACTGCGCCGAAGAACATGTCAGTAACTCCTACATTTTAAGAGGCTTTTTGTTCCTCTTGATTTCCTTCAACCGATTGTATCAGCGCATTTGTGTATGCACTTTGCGAAACCTCTACAATATGAAGTTCTGCTTTTATCTGTGCTATCTTAGTTTGGCACAAACGAAGCTGATTGATAATCGTTTTCTGTTCATCATTGAATGTATCTATGTCGTGGTCAGTGCCGTTAATAGAAACAATGTTTGATTTGTCAGTCATTTTTATGAGTCCTCTAAAAAGACCATAAGTCTAGCGTTTCCATAAAAATTGCCTGAAGGGGTGCTAGGAAATTCTGATTGAGAAATAATCTTTAGAACCTCTCCCGCCTCCATATACCAGTAATCGGGGCCTAATGACTTTGAGCCTTCAATGCTCTGGGTCTGGTCGTAAATTTGACTACCGTCGGGTGTTGTGTCTACCGTGCCATTCCTTGACCAGTCTTGGTTCATTGCAGACATTGTATAATCAAATCTGCCAGTACTAGTACCAATAGAGCCAAAAGAAGTGCTTCTATAATCAATTGGGTTGTACCAATGTAAAGATGAAGTTTGATCTGTATCACCTCTATAAGATAGGAACATATGTTTTCTTCTGGAATTAGTTCCTTGGCTATACAGCATAGCAGTAGTGTTATTGAAAGTATTGTCCGCAGATTGACTTAAATGAAAGCTGTCAAATTTAACTTTGGCAATCTTACCACTTGGAACAGTGTAAACTGTATTACCTTGTAGGTAAATATTGTTGCCGCTGTTTGTATAAGTAAACTCTTCGTTCACAAAGCTATAGGTTGTCATTGCGTTACTCCTTTATGATCCAAAGCCGCTAAAAGGCGCACCCGCCGATATTGTTGTCCATGTTGGTGCGGCACCAGAGCCACCAGATGTTAGAACTTGTCCAGATGTACCGTAGTTAGCACCGCCAATGCCTAGCTGACCAGAGGAGCCAATTCGGAAGCGTTCTGAGCCACCACCAGTAGCAAATAACATATAACCGCCATTATGTTGGTACTGGATGTATCCATCGTATAAATCAGTTCCAGTAGTTCCATCGCCAAATAATAGTGAGGCATAACCTGTAGTTGATGTACCAAATGCTATTTCTGCTGCACCTGAGCTACCATGTGTGCCAATGGATAAAGCTTTTTGAGGCGAAGTCGTCCCAATGCCTACATTACCGCTGCTGTCGATGCGCATACGTTCTGTGGCATGTTTTTGGAATACAAGATTTGCACCGCTGTTTTCGTAAATACTAAAGTTAGTGGTTTGCCCACTTGCTCGTAAAGCAATACCAGCGTTTCCGCCGCTGCTGCCCTTAATCATAATCTGACCAGAGGTAGTTGAACTTTCAACAGTCAGTCCACTGTTTGCATCAGGCGAAGTCGTCCCAATGCCTACGTTGCCACTAACATACGCCGACCCATCAAGGTACATATTGTTAAAGGCGTTGCTTGCTGAACCAAGCGAAATCGCACCGTCCGTCTGTGGAGACATCTCCGTACTCGTCACGTTCAAAATATCCGTGCCGTTCGACTGAACCGTGAACGTACCGCTCGTCGCGTTGAAGCTGTCACTCACGGCTATCGTGCCTGTGACCTCGGCTCCTGTGGCAAGGGTTTTTATCTTTCTACTGTTGTCATGGTACAACTCGACTGCACCATCCACAAAAAACTTTGCCGCCGTTTCCGAAGCTGCTGAATTTGTAATACGAACAATTGTATCACTCTGAATAAATAAATCACCCTGATTATTATCAATCCTAGAGTGAGTACCATCATGATATAGCTGCAAATCCTGACTTGCGCCAAGCTGGATCTTCTCGTTGTCACCAAGATTTAGACCGTCAGCAGTGACTGTCTCGGCTATCGTACCGTCTGAGATAAAATCCCCTAAGTCTCTTGCTTTGGTCATAAAAACACTCCTAATTAGGCTTCTGGATCAGGCTCGGGAGCCGCTGGAGCGGACCATGTGTCCGCATCTGCATCATACACCCATCCGGCTTCTACCTCATCAGGACATTCTACAAACCCAGAATGAAGGCTAGGATGAAACCTGTCTTTAAAAGAAGGAACTACATCAACCGCAGTATTATTTACAACTCTACAATACATCTTAATACTCCACTATTACGCAGCCGTCAGCGCCAAAACCAAAAGGGTTTTGCGCAGCGTTTCCACCGCCGCCGCCCGGCCATCCGCCAGAACCGCCATAACCGCCACCGCCGCCGTTTGACCCAAAAGCAATGAATTGGTTTCCGGATGCACCGCCTGTGCCTGTTCCCAGCATATCTAGCGACTGAACATTCGAAATTGTCCTCTGGCTATTGGCCGAGGTTCCGTCGTAGTCTGCGAACTTATACCATCCACCCGACAACCCACCGATGTTACCGACTACTTGAGACTGCGATAGACCGCCACTCGTGCCTATACCGCCACCAGCACCGCCACCCGGTGGCCCAAAGGAGGAAGTGTTGTTTGGTCCACCATTCGCAATTCCAGCCCCGCCATGCCCAAATAAACTCGCGGAACCGCCGCCGCCGCAATAACTACCGTGACACCCACCGCCGTAATAGTTGGCATAACCACCCGTGCCTACGCCGCCCTCACGAAAACTGCTGTTGTTCGTCACTGACCCACCAGTAGCCGATATTAAACTTCCAAAAGAAGATGAACCGCCTGCCACGTTTACACCGCCACCAGCACCTACCGTAATAGCGTATTCCGTTCCAGCGGTCACAGAAAATTCTCCAATAGCAAACCCGCCGCCGCTGCCACCAGCACCTGACGTTGTGCTACACCCGCCGCCGCCCGCTCCCCAGACCCGTATTCGGAGGGAAGTAGTTCCAGAAGGAACTGTAAAGCTGTAACTGCCTCTAGATGAACCGTGCATACGGATTAAACCCGAGCCAAACGTCCCAGACGCAAAATTTCCTGTTGAAGGAGTAGAGGTAGCGCCGCCGCCGCCGCCACTACCACCTGATACAACTGTTCTAGTCATCTTTATTCTCCCTCATAACCCATTACTTGAATAGAAATTGGGTTTTGTCCTGAATTGTACGTCACTACTCGATCACCGTTACTTAGAACCAACCCAGTTCTTTCATATTGAGAAAAGTCCGTCAAATCTTCTAAAACTCCATCATTTCCAAGATTTGCAATGTTTGTTTTAGTAGCAGTTACTACGCCGCTCGTTGATACAACATCAGTTGCGTTAACCGTTCTGTTGTAATCATCTGTATAATAACTGCTAGAGCGGGTCCACGTCTTTAAATCAGTGGAGTAATAAACGTGAGGCGCGGTACTTTGACCAAATTCAGTTACTGTTAAGGACCAAAGAGGCGAGGCTTGAGTCCCTATAAAAGCAGACCTAAAGGTTACTTGATTGTCTGTTACAGCGTATGGAGAAGCCAAAGTGAAATCAAAATCGTCCGTTATATCGGTAACGCCGTAAGTATCGCTATCCGCTCCAACATATATAGCCGAATTATTAGAATCATTCAGTGCCTCTTGAGCCGCGGCAGCGTCCAGCTTTAATAGAAAAAATTCTTTGGCGCTGGATTGAATTGCAACATAACCCATGTAGTGCATTCCGTCAGTAGGGTTATATTCAAAAAACACCACATGACCACCAACTCGGGTAAAATTTGTGTTCATTCTAAGGATTCTACGATAGTCCGATCTAATTAAACGATCCGTTCTATTGGCGAGACTAATATCGGAGGTAAATGTGTCGGGATTAAAAACCTGTATTAAAATGTATTGGTTATTGCCGCCGAACACAACTACATTTTTACTTGCCCAGAGGTTCTTGTAATTTGCGTTTTGAGTTGGATTTTCTACGTTATTTGTTACGCCCGAAGCGTATGCCCAAGAACTACTAGACTCTTGTTGATTTCTAGCAGTCGTAAAGCCATCAGCCTCTGTATCCCAAGCTACGACAGACATGTATCCGTTATCTTGCATTCCCATCACATAAGGGAAGTCCGTATTCCAATAATCTATTACTACCCCCGCTGTGCTGTAGCCAGAACTAATATCCCGCGATCCGCTATCTTGGGTTATCGTTCCCGTTTCATCTGCGGTAATCGAACGCTTGTAATAATCGTCGGCATTTGAAATGGAGGTCGCAATATCGTACTTATTTAAATTGTAGTAATTGCTGCCTCCCTGAAAGAAGGCAAATGTTTTCGATCCCCAAATGTCTAACCAAGTCTCGTAAGGCCAAGTCATATCCGAACACGCGCGATAGTTACTCGTAGAGGAAGCCAAACTATACGTTGTGTTGCTAGAAGCAACATACGCTTCAAACCGTTCATCAATATAGTTTGCAGCAACAGTTGTATCAGTTGACATAAATTTAGCTACATAGGCGGGAGAAGCGGTGTTCGATAACAACGTGTTTGACACTGAGTAGTCAATAAACCGTTCGTTATAAGCCTCACTGACTATAGTCGTAGTAGATACAAGAGCATCTGAACTGTCATCAATTTTTAAAATAAACTGACTACCATTAGTCGCCTGAGCTATTACAGAAACGGAGGCTTCTGCACCACTACTATTGGTGTAAACCGCAGTTGTACCGTTTTTAAGTACTTGTGCTTTTCCTAAACGACCCTTAGCCATTATTCTTATCCTCTCATAAAGTAGACGAAACCGTTTGATGTTCCGCCTGAAGCGACATCGGCCCATTCCGCAGCGTTAGCGCCTGCGTTTACGCTTAAAACTTGACCCGCAGTGCCTAAAGACGCCGGGATATTTGTTGCAATGTCTCTACCATCAACTGTGCCTGTGACGGCGATGTTGCCCGTGACTGAGATGCCTGTGCTAGTGGTTTCTAGCTTGGTATTATTGTCATGTCGAAGTTGAGTGGGTTGATTGTTTGCAGCCGTAATATAAAGCTGTGAACCATCATAATAAATACGTCCATCATAATCATCACTTGCAGGAGTTTTAAGGTCAATAAACGCCCCACTTGCTCCGCCAACTTCTATCTTACCAAAACCTGTAGTATTATCAATCTGCATTAGGGTATCGGCATAAATACCGCCTGTTGCAGATACGTTACCCGTTACGTCAACGCCTGTGGAGGTGGTGGCGAGTTTCTGAGCGTTGTCGTAGTAAAGACCCACTTTGCCGTTTGATACAAATTCTGCTTTAGTTTCAGTACCCGCAGCATTTTGTATCCATACAGTCCCATCGCCACGCAGATATAATCCACCACTACCTACATCTTGAATATAACTATTAGACCCATCATGATAAATTTGTAGGTCAGACCCCGCGCCGAAGATGGCTTTGTCGTTATCGCCGAAGGATAAATCACCAGTCATAGTGTCGCCAGCAACGTCTACAAATAGGGCGTCAGCTTGCGCTTGGGTATAGGTGTTAGCAACAGAAACGGTGCCGTAAGCTACTACATCAACGGTATCTCCCACGTTCGCGCCAGAGGCCAGTACAACGGAAGTGCCATTCGTTGCCGTGAAGTCTGCCCCAGATAACTTAGCGCCGTTTAGGAAAACCTCGACAAGACCAACGGTGTACGAAACCGTGAACGTCGTCTGCGCTGCCGTGGCCGTAAACGTAGTCGTTACATAAGTAACAGGCTGAATGTCAGAGGCGATTGCTGAGATGAAAACAATAGCATCCCCTGACAAATCAATAGCCGAGCCGCCGCCACTACTCTCAGAAGGAGTTCGAGACAGTGTTGTGCCGGAAGCGGTGTATGTTCCGCTCCCGATTTCCCAGTTAGAAGTGCCGTCTTCGATAACGTACCGAACAGAATCACCATCAGAAACCCCCGCTGCGGCAAAGGTCTGGTAGCCGTCTACGACTGAACCCAGTGTAATTGTGCCCGTCCCCGTAGTCGAGGTCGTCATCTTAGCACGATTTACCAATACTACCATAGCGGCGCTCCGAACTTAGTGTTTATGCGATACGGATGATAGCGTTTGAAGCATCTGCCGTTGGGAAAACAATCTGGAAGTCACCGGAAGTAGATGACTTGTCTGAACCAAAGTCCAGAACAATTACAGATGGATCACCCGCTGCGGTGTCGTTGTAAATCAAAGCACCACGCGCTGTGATTGTAGCTGACGTAAACGTAATATCCGCAAAGTCTGTCAACGCTGTTGTGCCAGATGTTGTCGGAGTTACGTTTGTCAGTGTGCCACCACCCGCGGTGTATGTACCCGAGTTAGAAACCTCGTTGGACGCAGTATACGCTGTCGTAGCTGCGTCGAAAGAAGCATTGTTATCGTACAAAGCCAATTTAAACGTATTAGCTCCGTTAGTGAAGTTGTGTGTAGCTGTCATCAATTCTTGCTTGAATGATGTACACATAAAGTTGCCGCTAAATGCCATGTTAGAGTCTCCTTATAAGCTCGGCCATATCAGGGTGCCCTGCGTCCTTGAGAGCATTATACACAGAAGTACGGTCACTGTGAATAGCTTGCCTCATATAGTAGGCCACCAGTTTCTCCAGATGCTTCGAGTAGGCACGAGCCTGATCCCTGATCGCTGGATGCGCTGAGTCTGAAACTGCGATGATTTTCTCCACGCATTGTTCAGACAATTCATCGGGCGTTAGCCCGCGGTTATCTGTTGTATTAACCTGAACTAAGGATTCAGACTGTGGAACACTTAAATCTAGTTTAAACATTACTGCTTCGCCCTTATAACTTTACCTGTGCGGTATTCATCCGTTGTTTCTTTCGCTTCGCCCAGCATCTTAATTCCCATAATGGCTTCTTGGAACCTTTGAGCGTACATAGTCATAACATCCTGCTCACCCTTCATGTAAATGTACGCTTCAATAAGAGCGCCATACAAAAGAGCCATTTCAGCGTTTTCACTAAGCCAAGTGGTATTATCCTCTCCATCAAGGGTGATGCTGCGAGGACGGTAGAAATAATGAAGCTCTGCCGTATAAGACGCATCAGGCGTAGGAGCCATTAAAAAGTTATCAACATCAAACTGGCAGTAATACTTAGGCTCACCCGTAGTCGTGGGATCAGGCGTATATGATTGCACAAAACTCGGATCCTTGAACTCAACGAAGAACTTATCTCCGTTTGTACCTGTCATGCTTAAAGAAAACGGAGCAAGAAAGTCATTAGGGACCTTAATGTACTGACCAGACGCACTCGTCAAAGCGGTTGCGTTTTTACGAAACAGGCTAAGTTGCACATTCTTTAAGATGCGCTCTTCAGACAAACGAATAAACAAGGGTATGTTACGAACAAACCCCGTCTCTTCGTATTCAGTGTAATCTTGAATAGCTTGTTTAAGCTGCGCGTATGTAAAACTCATGTTGTCACCACCGTTACTGTTCCAACGGCCCCTTGAGCGATTAGGTTATTAGGAGTTAACCCACCATCATACGCCAACCCTACAGGATTCCATCCCCATTGAATATTGTTTTTTTGAGCTACGTTTTGTTCAGGGCGCGGATTTCTTAATGCTTGGGGGTCAGGGGTTGCGCGAATAGGCTCAAGCTGTGGTTGCTTGGCCTCCCACTCATCCTTACCCACAAGAAGCCCATTCCACTCACGGCGCATATCTCTTAGGCGATACCTGAAGCCAGATCGGTCAGATATGCCATAAGCCCACTTTCCTGTTGCAAACTTAGACAATTCTGTAATTCCTCAAGCTAGGAGAAATTTGGAAAGAAGCCCTGTCTCTGTCTTCATCTATAGCGCGCCTCATTTCTTCTTCGTAAACCGCCTTGAGCATTTGAACGCGCTCAGGAGCCCTTTTTAAAGAAATGTAATAAGCTAAACCTGCCGACAAGCATGGATAAAATCTAAACGGAACGTCTACAGTATTTGTCATCGTATCTGCGTCATCTATGCGAGTAAGGCAGTTGTAAACCAAAACATCTGTAGCGTTGTCAGGAACAGGCCAGACCTGAAGATCTGGGGTAATTTGTCTGTTTAGAAAAAACTGAGTTACGCGACCAGTAGATTCTTTTGTAGGAATAGATAGGTATTGATCTCGGCTAACTCTGTCTATCGTGTAGTCTGTAGTTCCACGACGCACAACAACAGCTAAAACATCTATTATATCTGCGTCCAATGGATAAACTCTCTGACCCTCTACAACAGTCAAAGTTCTTTCCTTAATAGTCCATTGATTTAGGCCCCTGTTGGCCCAATCCGCAAACATTATGTTTAACGACCGCTTTGCTGTCTTTAAGTCATAGCCAGTTCGGGCTTCCAAGCCACACCGCTCGAATGCCTCTTCAACGTATTCCGCTACGTCAAGTTCAAAATCTGCGGAGCCAGATACAGTCATGTCTTTTTCCTTCTAAGCGGCTTAACACGCTTTGGCTTTCCTGCGGGTTGTCCAAGACGCTTCTTCTGAGATACTCTACTACGCTTTTCAGCAGATGTCATCTCCGAAGCTGTTTTAGGTGTTTTAGAGCTTACTCGCTTGCTTGGTCGGCAGTAAGGAGTGCTTCTTTTTTCACCCTTTTTACGACCACATGGCTTGCCAGTCTTGACATCTTTCCAGTCTTCTTTGAACCAACGCTTGAGTGAAGCACCCTTTTTTGTTTTCCGAACAGCCATTAGCCCAACCTTGTAACTTTACGACGATCAGTCATTACGCTGCCACACCCATTCGCAATAGCTTCTCCACCCTTCAACATGCGTCGGACTGGACGTTTGCGATACTCATTTGACGGCATTATCTCGCCACCCATAGCTTTTTTCACAGGCTTTTTCTTACTGTTACCCCAGTTTTTTGCGCCAACCTTACGACACTTTGCGATTGCGCCGCTTGCGTATGCGCTTGGGAATACTTTGTACCTTGCTTTTACTTTTTTGTAACATGCGTCTTTTGGCATTTTTCTTCACCTTTTTCTTCATAGGCGGCTTAGTCACCTGTTGGGACATTTGAGAACGACCAATCGCCATTACTTAGAAAGCCCCAACAGAGCTTCTATAAGCATATCGCTGTTCATAAAGCTCGCGACTAAAAGTGCACCAACGATCATCCACTTTGCTTGAAACAAGGTAACTTTTACCTCCTTCATATCGTCTTTCAACCTATCGACGCTATTTACCAAATGATCTTGTTGAGTTTGAAACTTTACTAATTCCAACTCTAAGTCGTGAACACTTTTATCTGCCATCAACATTTCCACCGCTTTCTCGCTTGTCTTAGGCGTGAGTTAGGGTCTTTTGCCGCCTTTGGAAACTTCTTCATTTGACCAGCGGAACGTGCGCAATATGACTTGCGTCGTTTTGCGGCTGCGCTTCCCTTTTTGACCTTACCAGTCACAGCAGTTTTTAATTTTGAACCGGGATTAGCTTTTTTGTAAGCGGCAACACCTTTTTTGGTCATACCAGCGCCAGATTTAGTCTTGCGGTAATTTCCACCTTTACCCGTAGTCTTGCGTATCGTATTTTCTTTTTTACGAGGCATTAATCACCTATCAAATTTAAGGTGGGAGAAATTAACTTCTCCCACCTTAATTTAAGACAAAAAGATTGTCAGATCGTTATTGGCTCCAGTAAACGCGCTTATATACGCACCCCCTGTTGCCAAAACACCATCGTCAGGAATGTTTAAAACGTGCATTCCCACAGGAAACGGCTGTTCAATTAACGTCTCTCCTGAGTTAGAGCCATTTTTTATTGTAAAACTGCCAGCGGTTTCCGCATACATTACAACTTGCCGAATGCGAGAGCGTTGAGGCCCAACAACAGCGGCTGTTGTGCCTTGAGGCCAAGCATAAGCCTTTACTGGTCCTGCCATGTTAGCCTCCTATTAAGATAGTGCAGCGCCAACAGCAGTTACCCAAGCCGCGCCTGTGTTGATAACAATGCAATATTCATTGTTGCCTGCGCCATTATCGCTAACGATATACGCTGTGCCAACCGCAACATCGCCAAAAGCTGGCAAGTTAGCAGTTGTAACTACGGGGATTTGGAAACCGTTGTTGGAACGAACGGGTCCTGAAAAAGTTGATAGAGCCATTTGAATCTCCTGTCGTGGCTAAAGTCAGCCGCACCATGCGACTGTCAGGGATATTTACATGATACAGATGTTTTAGAAAAAGAAAAGGGCCACCGAAGCAGCCCTTTCCTTAAATTAAGTTCGAAACGGATTAGGCTCCGGGCGAACCAAATACAGCGCGTGGGTCGGAATAGCCGAAGCTATAACGCTCACGAGCTTTAAAGCGCATGTTACCTGTGTCGAAATCAGCTTCCATGTTTGTACGCATTGGTGAGCGTTCAAAATGTTTAAAGCCGTTTGGAGCATCAGTTTTAATGAACCAAGCATCTGGGTCTGTCAAGAAGTGGTTAACAGTGTAACCTTCAGGAAGCATACCCATATTGCGAACTGCGTTGATATCATTATCAGCAGTTCCAACGCGAAGAGTTGACTCCAACAAGCGGTCTGCAACGAATTGCAGTTGTGGTGGAATAACCATCTTCATGCCACGAAGAGCAATGATCATGTTGCGCTCGTCAACGAACGTCGAAATATCAATGAGAGCATTCTCAAGAGAAGTTTCGTTTAGATCAGACGCTACTGCTGGCTCGTTGCGGAAGGTTCCGCCACCAGCAAGAGGGTGAGCCGCTGAACAAAGTTCAACACCGTCACCGCCAGTAAAGTTTGCATCAAACGCATTATTAAGCGTAGCAGCAGCTTTAACTTGCTTAGTGTGAGCCATAGAGCGTGCCAAAGCACGAGTATAACGAGCGCCAAGGCGGTCATACAAGTTGTCTTCAACAGCTTCTTCAGTAAGTGCAAATGCTAGCGCAACTGTCTCGTGTGAGTAACGAGCAGTGTATGCCTCATTTGCGTTGTCAAACTCAACGCCAGAACCTTCTGATTTTGAAGGTGCATTGCCAAATCCGACGAGCATAACTTCCTCCTCAAACGCACGGTCTGAAGACTCGGTTTCGTAGATCGCAGCATGTTCGTTTTCGTAACGATCATACTCCATGCCGAACAAAGCGTTGAGGCCCGGTTCTAGCTCTTTGACCAGTTGTGAACGTGAAATAGCCATAACTCAGTCTCCTTATGCCAGACCCGCAGTGCCAGCACTGAACAGGTGATTATTGATTTTTACGACCACGTTAGTGTTCGCGGTGGAAACATCGCTATTCTCAGGATCTTGAGAAATGTCGATTGCTTTGAGTGGCAAGCCAGCGGTTGCAGCACCAGTTGTGACATCAATCTCAGTACGAGAATTTCCACTTACTGTGCTACCTGCTGTTGCGTCCACAATGTCGAAGTTGCCAAACAAGTCAGCTACAGGGAATGCAGCGTCTGCTTGGATTTCGAAAGTTGCGGCTGGATCATCAATGACATTTGCAAAGATTTCAGTTCCAGTTGCGTTAGCAGGCCAATAGTTTGAGAAAACTATATTGCCATTTGGATCTACATATGAGCAGCCATTAAATACACCCAAAATCAGATCTGTGTTACCAGCAGGCACACGAGTGATTGTTCCGTCTGTAGCAACCGTTACTAGGTCGCCTTGGAAAATACCTGTGTTATAGCCTGAAGCAATACGATACCGATTTTGCCGCTGAGAGCTAGTGCTCGTGCGGACAGGGCGAAGGCCGAAAGGGGCGTCTTGATTCGCCATTTTACTTATCCTTCAGTTTTACTCCGAGAACCAAAGCTCACGGATGATTTGCGTTGCGCTGCCAGTTTAGGCATTGCCGGGTTATTTTCGCGCATCCAGTCACGGTCAACGGCTTCCATTTGGTTATTGGTAACGCCTTGATAGTGATGATTCCTCTGGTCTGCCATTTCGTTGGGGATACGCGCCAATACTAAACCGCCAACACCAATGATGCCTGCGTTGCGTCCCTCATCTACTACTGGTCCAAACCACTCTGGATATTCCTCTGCACGAACGAGTTCATACCCCTCTTGCCGCCGTTTATGGACGTTTGTTTTGTCATCAAATTCCATCACAGATTCACGAATCCAACGATGTTTGTATCCAAGCGGAGCCTCTGGAGCATCTAATGCTGAACCGGGACGCCATACTTTGCGCTCTTCGAGCTCCCGCGATTTTGACTCGCGTGACGATCTATCAGTCATATTAATTTCTCCGATTTGCGATTTTGGCAACTTCAGCAGCATATTTGTCCAGAGGTATGTTTAACTTCTGTGCTAAAGCGACTTGACCCGCATTAAGTTCTACTTGCTTTTTCCGTCCAGATTTAGGGCTGCGATTTCCGCTACCCGCAGGTGTGACAGCTTGGACGTTCTTTCTGTCAGCCTGAAACTTGTTTGGCATTTCTCGACGCATACGTCTGTCGATCTCTGCATAATAATCGTCACTGGTGGGATCGAAACCCTCTTCCGCGACTAATGTATTGTGAATTGCCCTAGCTGCACCAGTCATAACTTTGTCACCGTTAGGACCAAACCAAGTGTTTTTCTCCATCCAAGATTCTAACTTTAAATCTCGGGCCGGAGCTTGGCGCTGTTGTGGCTGTCGTGGAGCCTGAGCCTGCTGTTGAGATTGCGCTTGCTGTTGCGCAGAACGCTGCTTCTGCATCCGCAAACGCTCTTTTTCAATTGCGATTTGAGAAATTGCAGATTGAGCCTCGGCAACTTTTTCGTACTCTCCAGCCTCATAGGCTTCAGCCATAGCACGCTTCGCCTGAGCTTCTTGAGTGGTTATACGGCCCTCGTATTCACTCATATACCCCTTATCCAAGCTTGATAAACGCTGCTTATATTGCTCGTTTTGTGCCTGAACTTGCTGAATATACTGAACAGCCGCCGCAGCCTCTTCTTCAGCTTGGCGTCTAGCGGCAGTAAGCTTCTTAATGCGCTTATCTACTTTTTTACTGTAACTGCCTAGCTCAGAGTCATCATCATCGTCATCTCGAACATTTGTTCGGGTTGAGTCATCATCGGAATCATCATCGTCACTTGCTGAAGCAACGTAACTATCGTCATCATCTACCTCAACGGAAGTAGCATTTTCAAAATCTTCTTGGTCTTCAGCTTGCATAAGATTTCTTCCTTCTGTGATCTTTATACATAAGAAATGTCTTTGGGGTCAAGGATCGTTGCAATAATATTATCGTCATTTATCACACGAACCTCAAGACCTTCCACTTTAAAGCGGTTTCCAGCATATCGTCCTATAAGAACCCAATCTTTCTCATTACACCAGTTCCCTGTTGGGAACTTTTGGGAGTCTTGGTATGCGTCTGGACCTAGCTTAACGACATAAGCGGCTACAGTCGCAAATGCTTCTCTATCGCGAACCGCGTCAGGAACATAAAGCCCACCTTTGGTTTTCTCGCTTGGATAGAATGGAATGATCAACATCCTATAGCCAGTAGGCTGTGGAAGTCTTTCAATAACAGACGCACCAATTTGTGATGGATCGTCTCCATTTTTACTCTGCTCTTTTGGCTTGCCAAATGCAGTTTCCAAGGGCTTGGGTATGTCTTCCATGCCTTTGGGATTGTTCATTTTTTTAGCAACGTGGTCAGGAACGAAAAGTTTTTTAGTCATCTGAGTACTCTATGTTTTTCATTGAGGTTCTGATCTCATCTTCCATAAAAGTGAGACCCTTTACTTGTCCAACTATGTATCTGTACTCAGCAAAATCCTGCACGTTTCCAGTACTTAAAGTTACCTCTAAGTCTTCACGCTTTTGACGCAGCTTTTTGTACAGATAATCAGCTAAATGCAGTGAGTCCATGATATTCTCCCACTAGAACTTTATAAGATCTAGCGGGAAACACAAGTACATATCCCAATATTTTAAAAAACACCCATGAATTTCTGGGGTTTTGATATTGAGCTAAACCTACTTAGACTTTTTTGAGGCTGTTTTTTTCTTTGCGGCAGGTTTTTTTGTGACTTTAGGTTTTTCGACCCAAGCCTCATTTTCCGGCGTGCTTGGATCGTCTGGGACGAAGTTCCCTTTGTCATTTCGAGCCCTCACTTTTTCCGTAACTGTTTCTGCGGCACGCATAGCTTTAAGTTTATCTTTATTAACCTGAGCCATCTTTTCACGAACACTACTGGACATTGTTCATCCCCCTTTGCTTTGTGTCGTTATTAAGTGCTGCAATATCGCGTTGCGTTTGCACACGATCTTCGGCAACACGAGTTTTGTCTTCTAGTGCATCTCTTTGCAAATTCAGACGCTCTTGAGCTAACAGCATATCTGCCGCTTCTTGCTCACGATCAAGTTGTTGCTTCGCTTGGAACTCATCTGACTTGCGTTGCAAATCAGCAGCCTTCAATTGAAGTTCTTGATTCCTAATATCCACGAGCGGATCTGTGCCTTCAGATACAGGCTCAACTGTCTGCGCATATTGCTCAGTGAGTTCAGCAATAAGCATGGCCGCTTGACGATCTATAGCTGGCTTCAACATCTGCATAGCTTCTGGATTCTGTTGAACTTCAGGTCCAGCTTGCTCCATAACCATTTGAGACGCTTGCTGTTCGGCAAGAAGTCCAATGTGCTCTTGAATATGACCCTGCAAAATGCTCATGACCTGTGGGTTCATCTGCACAGTAGGTGTAGACATAATAGACAGGTGAGTTTCCATATGAGCTTTGTGATCTTGGTCAGGGAAAGCCTGTGGAGGTGCGCCGTTCATCGCCATTTGGTTTTCTTTCGCAGCGTTCGCAGGCTGCGGTTGAGGCGGTGGAGGCAATATGCCGTCAATGTTATTAACGCCAAGAGCTTCGTACATATTCCTGTACGCTTGATACAAACCTTGCGGACCACCGTGTATTTGTGGGTTTGACTGCACCAATTGCAATTGCGTTTGCGCCAAAGCAATACGCTGCGCCATAGAGAAGATGTTCGGGTCACTAACAGGAAGAACATCTATTCTATTGTCAAAGTCAGTTGCAAAAACCTCTGGGCCATACTCGTTAGAAGGCATGTATGGATAAGACTGAATCGTCTCAGAAAAAACTTTTGCAAGAAGTTTAAACTCAAGCTTTTGAGAATAGTGCATCCGCTTATGAATAGCGGACATAACCTTCGTTCCACGCTCCATAATAGCCATTGTAGTGCCAACAGGCGTTTCGCCGCCCATCTCACCTATCTTCATGTCCGCCATAGCAGCAAAGCGCCGTCCTGCGTCCACTAGAGTGCCTAAAAGGTTGTAAAGAGTACCAGAGGGCTCTTTAAACGGTAAAGGCATCAGAGAGGTTCGTATGTCAGTACCAGCAACGTCAATGTCTCGGAACTCGCCCGGTTGAATCGGGTTTTCTTCGTCACGAATACGCGCTCCACGGGCCTTAAATCCAGCAGGTAAGTTAGACAGCGTACCAGCATCAATAAGTTGACGCAGAATGGATGTAGAGGCTTGAGCCAATCCACCAATCATATGAGTCAAACCTAACCCGTAAAAGCCAAGACCGGGCAAAAACTTGTAATGGACGAAGTAAGGCTTTCTGCGCTTCATCGGGTCCATTTCATCGTAGTTGCGACGAATGGACAAAACATCACCAGTATCGGCCAATATAGTAACGATGTAAGGAAGCTTTAAACCACTTTCCTCACCGTCTGGGCCTATGTCTGCAAAACCATCTATGTCCAAGTCTGTGTGTACTTCATGCAAAGTTAACTCAGTTGACGAGTTGCTAGGGTGAACGCCTTGAATATCGTCAATGGTTTGCTGAACTTCAGAAGAATCTTCTGAGTTGGAACTAGAAGGCAAATCAATGTCACTGTAAAAGCCAGCTAATTGAAGTTTGCGAACTTCATTCGAATCCATCTTGATAACGTGCGTAATGCGAGGCGTAGACGCCAAATCTGTTGCACCATAAGGAACAACTAAGTCTTCAGCATGTACAAACTTACTAACAGCACGACCCTTTAATGGATCGAAGTAAATTTTCTTAAAAGTAGAACCAATTACCGGAAGATAGAAAAGCATCTGATCCATCTCTGGATCGTATTCTTCCATCTCGTAAGTAACCATGTAATTCATGTAGTCTTTGACACGCTCTGCCTGCTTAATAACATCTTCGTTATTAGCGCCAACAACCTCAGCGCGAATAGGACCACTCGCAGGCAACATCTCACGATACGCTTGTGCCTGAAACTGAGTTACACTCTCTGCAAGCAAAGGATGCACAACGCCAGAAGACCCCTCAAAAGGCTCAGTACGATCTTCGTACTGCATTCCAAGATACTCTAATCCGCGCTTGTATGTGTCTTCCCAGTCCTGACGGGCCGCAAAGTCATCATCAATATCGCCAGTTAAATCAGACGCAATACTAGAAAGATCTGCGTCATCTATATATTCAGCCAAGTTGCTGTTGAACTCAATGTTCATAGGCTCCAAGGATTCTTCGTATTCTCCTACAATCGCAGAGCCATCGTCAAACTCAAAAACACCGGGATCTTGAGGCAATTCCTCAACCATTACCTCTTCTTCAGGCAAAACATCTGGAAGCATGTTTATCCCACCAGCACCCATATCTCTTTCAATAGCCATTTTTATTCCTTTTCAGGTGTTGGAGCAGAATAGAGTTCAATCAGTCTGGAGCAATCCACTGAGAACATGCTCATTAAAGAGTCGGGAGGTAGCCTCTTTAAAATATCCCGCTCCAACCTCATTAGAAGATATCCTTAGATCCGCCATCAATCGGTGATTTATCTTCGGTTTCGTAATCGGTCACAGGACCGCCAGAAGCATACGCATTACAAACCATGTCGTAACCGCAAACAAAATCTAGCCTAGAACAATAACCCAAATCTTCGGCATCTCCCATGCCATCTTCAATGCACCCCATCATTTCAGACCGAATGTCATAATACTTGCAAATACCACACTTTTCAGGCTTCTTACCGGAACCCTGAGAAGAGGGACCGTATGCGAACTCATCAATAGCATATTGCTTGTTTTCAGAGTTTTCTTCCTTGTCCTCAGTAACTAAAGGACAAGAAAATTCTTCGACTTGATCGTCATCAAACATTTGATTGACGCCACTTTTAAGCTCTTCCATATCAATGTTGATAACGATCTTAGTCATTACTTAACTCCAGAGAATTTAGTTCCGCCTACAGCAGCACCGCCGCCACGGCAACTGCCGCCGACTTCTCCGCCGTGCTCATAACCCTCAACCATGCCACCATATTTCATTTTAGCGACCTTGCCACCATACTTCTTTTTAGAAACTCTTGGCTTATCAAGATCGTAAGCTCTATCAAGCATGTCTATAAAAGTTTCTGCTTTTAAATTACCACTCTCTTTAGGAGTCATTTTTCCTTCTAACATCCTATTAGTGACAGACTTGTTAATTAGCTTTTCAGCATCTGTACCCTCAAAGGCGCGATTAACACGCATCTGTTCTTTTGCCTCGTCGGACATAAAAAGTTGAGCCCCAGAACTGGCCTTTGAAGTCTTGAGCTTCTTTTTTCTCTTATCGGCATAATTAGCCATTAGCTTTGCCCTCCGTATGAACCACCGCGACCAGCCATTACACAGCCGCCGCCCTTATAACCCTTAACCTTACCGCCGCCCATCATCTTCTTAGGACGCATCTTAGGGCGCATGGTCATTCCCGTTTCACGAGCCTTAGCACGGTTTCCACGCTCAACAGCGCCTGCCGCATCATCCATAGGGTTAGTTCCGCCATCTTCCATCGCCTCTAAAAGCGCCAACATTATAGCTTCTTTGTCAACATTATCCATTTGCAACTCCTAATAGTACTCTCTGCGCTGACGGTACGCGGTTAGATCATCTTCATCATAGTCACTTGAGGTGGTAATAAAACCCCCCTGCCTAAAACGCAGTATAGCCTGTGTCATCGAATCCGCCAAGTCATCATGTTCGCCATTGGGAAAAGAAGCACATTCTTCCATAACTTCGTCAGCAAACTGCGTGTCTGGAGCCCAAACCATGCCACTTTCAAACACAGGGGCGCAGGCGTGCATACGAGTAAACTTGTCAGCGCCACGACCCGGCGTAAATGGCGTCACAGGAATACCCAACCTGCGCAACTCCTGAGTCAAGGGCATACCAGAACCCTTTTGCTCAATTAAAACCATGTCAGGGTCATAATCCTTATAAAGCTCATTCGCAGCTTCCTTTAGCTCAGGAAACTCCCAGCGACCCCTAGTCGCGTCAAGCAAAACAATATGATCCTCACCCGTGTCCTCATGGTGGAAAATACCCCAAGTGGTAATTGCGCTGTAGTCAGCACGGTCGCTCTTACTGAACGCAGTGTCGTAAGACTGAATAATATAACTACAAGGCGGAGGAGAATCCTTCTCCCACACATTCCACCACTCACGCTTGATAATCGCACCCTCTTCAGCAGTAGGGTTCTGCATGTACTGAGCATTCCACTTGCCAACAGGAATAGACGCCTTAACGCCCTCCAACTCGTCAAGAGACCAATATTCAGGCCATAAAGGATTGCCAGAGGGCATAATCGCAGGGAACTCAACAACCTCCCACTGGTCAGAACCCTTGCCGCTTTGCTTACTCAAAACCTTCGCGGTTAAGTCACGAATCGACCAGCGCGTCATAACAATGATAATCGCACCACCGGGCTGTAAACGCTGGCGAGGACCAGAAGTGTACCACTCGTAAATACTATCAAGCGCAGTCGCGCTTAACGCATCTTGTTCCGAAACAGGGTCGTCAATGATAGCCAAATCCGCACCGCGGCCAGCAAGAGCGCCGCCCACACCGACAGCATAGTACTCACCACCGCCATTAGTGCTCCACCTACCACTCGCCTTAGCGTCACTAGCCAAGCTGACATCTGGGAAAACATCCTTAAAATCCTCACTCTCGATTAAGTTCTTGATCTTCCTACCAAAACCAACAGCCAACTCAGCGGTGTGAGTCGCCTGAATGATTTTTAAATCAGGGCGTCTGCCCATAAGCCAAGTCGGAAACAAATAACTCGCGAACTCAGACTTAGTATGCCGTGGAGGCATATTAATAATCAAACGCTTGCACTTGCCGTCAGCAACATCCTGCAACTTCTGAGCGTAAATCTTGTGGTGCCTGCCCTCAATAAACTGAGGCCAAACATGCTTTACAAAATCCATAAAGCTATCATGCTTTGCTTTACGAGAATCAAGCGTCTTAATCCGCTCAAGCATAGGAGCTACTTTGGAAATCTCATCGTCAGTGAGATAACTCGCAAAGTCTTTTAAGTCGTCCATTAGCCACCCAAAGCTCTCAAGAAGTTGTCAGCAGTTCTATTCAAACCAGCCATGCCACCCATAGCCATAGGCTTAATGTTCGCGGAAATAGGAGCAATAGTAGTCGGCTTAGTCTGAATGTTTTTCAAAACATCCTCAAAGCTACGGCTAGCGCCAGAACCAATATTAAGAGAAGTATCTGTAGACTCTTCTTCGGCTACCGCAGGAACACATTTGTCCTCTACAGGATCATAAACATAACCCTCTTTATCACAGATTTTATTACCGCTCTCATCCGTAGTAGTGGTTGCGTCATCATCGCCGCTGGTTACATGGGTATCGTCCCCATCGCCAAAAATAGTCGCGATTTCAGTGCCAACACCAAGGCCGCTGTTAAGAATACTCTCACCAGTTCCTACAACACCGTCTTCAACTTTAACCAACTTGCCATCTAAAGTTACAATAAACTCTTGTCCGTCAGAAGTAATAAAGCCATTCTCTGTACTCATGCCATATGGGTCTAGTTCAGCAGCCTTGGATTGAGCATCATATACCTGCTGGAATCTGGCATTACCGCTATCAATTGCATTATCGTTTGTAAAAGAACCCAAGGTGATAGTGTCACCAGCGGCAAGTCCTTCACCTATCTTGGCCTGATCTCCTTCGTACATCTTATTAATGCGATTAATCTCATCAATGTCGGCTTGAGTAATTTTAAAATCTCCGCCCTCAAGTGATGGAGGCAAAAGGGCGCTAATATCATTGTCCTGAGAATAGTTAAGAACCTTCTGACCAAAGGTGGCAGTAGTGGAATTGTCGTACCCAATATACTTGCCATCATCGTCATATTTAGGAGTAGCGCCGTTATTAATCGCGTTCATGTGCATATCAACGATATTAGCACGTTCAGCCTCAGTCTTATCAACTAGACCCTGAATGAAGCCCTCACCAAGACCATAGAAAAGACCCTTGCCAATGTTCGCCATAAACTTGCCAAAACCCTGAACAGGAACGGAAGCGTCAAGCTGTGCTTTAATCTTAGTTATCTCATCGTCTGAAGCACCGGGATTTGTAGCCCGTATAGCCTCCTCAGTAACTGTGCGAGCCGCGTTTTGACCCGGAGTTAAATCTTGAACCTTATTGGCAGAACCTGTGCCTGAAAATAAAGCAGCCTCTTGTTCTCTACGGTTCTTGTTAATGCCATCATTGTCTGCGCCCAGAGAACTAATAGCCGCCGAAATAGCCGCTTGGCCCTCTGCCGTACTTGGATCAACATTTTTAACAACAGAGGCAACACGGTCGGGAAGTGAACCATAATTATAAGTTATGGACGTTAACGCAGCTTGCTGACTTGGTGTCATAGTATAAAACGTGTCAGCCCCAATCTTATTAACAACATTAGGAATAAACTCAGTTTGCAACCTGCGCTCTAAATCAGCATCAGCTTCAGCTTTAGAAACATTTGTGTCCTTAGTGATCTTCGTAACCTTGCCAGTTTCAGGATCAGTTTTCGTATCACTGCCATAACCCGCACGATTAGCGTTAACATCATAGTACGAATCTTTAGAGTATCCCTCAAAGCCTTTAATAACATCCGAAATGGTAGAGTTATCAGGAGCACCCAAACCTTGAGACATAGCATCTTCATTCGCCCTAAATTCTGCTGCCGTCAAAGACAGTGGATCTTCATCAGCCTCAGTGTCAAAAATGCTAAAGTCAGTCGCTAAGTCATCATCTGTCGCGCCAACATTAACACCCGCGATTTTAGTATAATCAGTAGCTAAATCATCATCCGTAGCACCAACATCAGAAGAAGCCGGGGGCAAACCAGCAGGAGGAGGTAAATCGAAAATGCTGTTAGGAGCGTTAATTGTAGCAGAAACAGAGTCACTGTCACTATCGCCAGAGCCGGGGAACGTAGACGTAAACTGAGGCTCAGGAAGTGAATTAAACCAAGAAGCACTAGCTGCTTTCTTAGCTGCCTCAGCCGCTGCCGCTGCTCGTGCCGCTGCCGCTGCTTGAGCTTGGGCTTCTGCTGCCGCCGCTGCTTGCTGGTCCATCAGTATCTCAGCAGCAGTCGCGCCCTGAGTGTCTGCACTAGCGTTACTTAACTGAGAATCAGTCAACGTAGTTACATTAGTGTTGCCAACATTCTGATTGTTCGCATTTGTGTTATAATCAACAACAGCACTTAGCGTATTATTATCAGAGTGAAGACTTCCAAGGTTAGTGTTCTGAGCACCAACTAGATTGTCAGCAACACTCCCCGGAATGACTCCATCAGAACCGAAAGAAGCATTGTACTGCTGATCAGCGAAATCATCCAATGCACTGGTCTCGTTATCAACGTACTTGGAAACAACATTCCTATCGTTGTCGTCGTCGTTGGCAGTCGGATTGTAGTTTGTGCCGCCAACACTGCCAACACCAGCAGAAAGCATGGAAGCCGCAGCCTCTGCGTTAGCAGCAGCTACAGCAGCACTCGTATTATTATCGTTATCGTCATCGCCATCAGTCGCATGAGAATAAGAGGAATAAGCGCCAGTGCCAGTCCTCTCAGCAGCAAAATCACTAGGCCGATACGCAGGAATGCCGCCCGGACCCGGCTCACCAGTGCCGCCTAAATCCTTCAGCAACTGAGCCTCTTCAGGATTAATATACGCCAACATATGCGGATCATCGCCAATCATAGTCTGACGAGGAACAGCGCCGCCGTCCTCCATCTCCTCAACAGGGCGATCTAAAGACCCATAAGTAGGCTCACTTAACCAATTCAAAACATCAAGATCAACAGGACTCGCTGGCATGTTCAAAGCGCCAATGCCACTAACAGCAGTCATATCAGGGCCATTTGTAGTCGTTAAACCAGACATCCCCGGAGAGCTAATGTACTGAGAAGAAAAACTAGGAATGTCAATTTGAGGTCCGTAAAGGGCAAAATTCTCGCCAGTGTTGCTGAACTTGCCAACATCTCCATTAAATTGACTATAGTCTATACCATCCGAAACATTAACAGGCTGGGAAACAGCATCGTAAGATCCACCGGAAGAACTAGAACCCGCATTGTTGGAACCCGCATTAACAACAGGCCGACCACGCTCAAGGTCAGAATAATCTACCAAAAGACTACCATAATCCTGCATGTCGTAGCCCTTGTTCTGGAAGCGACGAGCATACTCACTATCCATATCAACACCCGCGGCAGTGAGAGCCTGATTAATATCCGATTGAGTCAAACCAAAACTAGCTGCGCGGTTAGCAGATAAACCAGTAATAGGAGCACCTTTTTCATCTAATAAAAAAATCTGGTCGCCAATAAAACCAGTATTGTAACCACTGTCAGAAAGACTAACGCCACCAGTCGAGTTAGGAAGACTGGATTGACCAGTGCCAGTAGATAAACTCGAAGCATCGCCACCCGTATACATTTGGCGAGTCGCCTCACGAGCGGCACTTAATGGATCGTTAGACGCCATAATAGCGTCCCAATCTCGAACATCAACATTCGATCCAACAGAACCATATATAGCATCAACAGCAGCAGAATAATCAGCGCCAGTAGAATCCATAAACTCACGCAAATTAGGGCGATTGGAAGCGTACTGATTCACATTTGCAGGAGTACCACCACCCTCCATATACTGAACAGGACCGCCGTCATTAAAACCCTGAATACCATAAAAATCAGGGCTGTCAGGAACGCCTAACCCTGAAGATCCGCCCTGATAATTTTGAAGTGGCGCAGAATCTTGAAGTGGCGCAGAAATGCCAAAAGGATTGGATGCAAAATCAAAACCCATAAGACCGCCCGGAGAACTCTGAGCTTGACGGTAATAATCCATATAAGGTGTAGCAAAACGACCCAAAGAAGAATCACCTATAGGACCATCGCTAAGGGCATTGCCACTTCTAACTTCATAAGCCTGATAAGGAGCTCCAAACTTGCTTTCATAACGCTGCTCTGCACCGTCATTTCTTTTCTGCGCCATATTGTAGCCTACAGCAAGGGTATTTGCATACTCTGCGGCTCTAGGTCTTTTAGAAATCGCTGCTTCAAGATATGATTCCACTGTAGGATAATTATCTAACAAATAGTTATCACCAGTAATTCTGGTGTTCATACGCCTTTGAACTCGCTCTTGAGCAGCGAGCTTTCTAAACTCATTAGGTAAAAATCTATCTTGTTGTCTCTGTAACATGCGAGAATCTACCATAGCATCTCGCTGTTGACGCTCTACTTCACGTTGTTGGCGATCAAAATCGCGCTCTTCTTTTTCTAAATCACGCGCATATTCTCTTTCAGCTTTATTTTCCTCCCGAGACTGACGCCTCATTTCACGCTCACTTAAAGGAATTGGAGAAACTGTATCATAAGGCATATTGTCAACAATCGGGTCCATAACAGGACTGACTGGTGCCATATAAGAAATATCATCAACAATAGGGTCCATAATAGGAGAAGAATTGTAATCCGATACAGAATTTTCAAAACCGGGAATTGAAGAAAATTGAGACGAACGATCATCAATAATTGGACCCATAGAAGGATACAAAGTATTGTCGTTGGAGCCATAAGAAGGAGGAACCTGATACGGATTAAACATATCAAACGGTTGACCCGCTACAATGCCGCCCATCTCCATAGGACGAGGCGTCATAGACTGCATAGGTGGCGTCCGCATCGCAGGCGTGCCCGGTGCAACCATCCGCTGTTGCTGCTGCATCTGTGGAGGACGAGCCATCTGAGGAGCAGGACGAGCCTGACCACCACCCAACTTGCTCTCCAAAAAATCGCCAAACATACGGCGACGAGGAGCATTCGACCCAGCAACAGAACCAAGACCCGCACTAGAAGGTTGAGGCATAGGAGCTTGAGGCATCGGAGGTGGAGGCATCCCACCCATCGGAGGCGGAGAGGGCATACCAGCTAAAGGCATCGGAGGCATCGGAGCAAACGGATTAGGTGCAGCACCCATCGGAGGCATAGGACCCGGCATACCAGAAGCCGCAGGACCAACACTAGGAGGTGGAAACATACCCGTTCTTACTGACATCAGAAGCCCCTATACAGTAGAATATCAAGGCAACCATAACAACTAACAGAAACTTAATCAACACACTCCAATAATCCGTTCTCAATCATGCTACCAGCTAACGCATCACGGCTATGAAAATAATAATCCTTCCCATTCCACTCACACATCTCAATCGCAGCACGACGCATGAAAACAAACTCATCCTCACGACCGCCCAAATAATGACGACCCTGCAAAATAGGAACAACCTCCCCAGCACCCTGAGCATCAAACTCATGCACATCGCCGTAACTCAATCTATATCTAGGCATCCATAGCCGCCTTCCGCGCCGCAATCGCATCCTTTAAATTATAAAATGTTCCAAGATTCGTTTTCTTGCCGTCAATATTAGCAGACGCACGCCACTTCCCACGATCCTTCAAAAAACTCACACCCTTAACTCCAGAAGTATTTGCTTTGCTCAACCTAGTGTTCATAGCCTGTTCTTTAGCCGTAACCTCACGCAAATTTACAATCCTATTATCACAACCGTCATGGTTAATATGATCAACAGAATTAGGCCAAACAGGATAATGACCGTGATACAAAAAAAATGCTACGCGATGCGCTAATAAATTCTTGCTAACACCCATATACGCAGAACTGCCCTTTAAATAATCACAGGTGGCTCTCTTCCCCCTGAAACGCCTGTTAAAAGCCAACCTGCCACTGCGCTGGATATTGTACTTAGAAGCCTGACCAGCCGCACTCACAAAAGAACTACCCTCGCCAGTATCATAAAAATCTTCCGGCAAACGATCACAAGCATATATCAAACCACTCTCCGCGTCGTAGCGATACAACCTACGCATCAAGTCCAAATCTTCCCACCAACCAATATCTGACATCTATAACCTCTTTTCACTCTGAATGGTACTTTATGGTAGCGTATGGGAGCGGTCAACGGATTTTTTTAAAAAATTTTTTGGGGGCCATATGGGAATCATAGGGTACCAAAAAGTTTTTTTCACGTTACCGTAGGTGGATTTCTTAGTGTAAAGCCGTGTCCGACTGCCTCCAGATATAGGGGGGGGACCATACCCCATAGGCCCCGATTTCCGTACAATTGTTCGGGTTGGCTAGGGTACCTTAGAAAATAGAAAAGCCCGCACTAGGCGGGCTTCTCTGTCGGTGTGAGGTAGTGTTGACGCTATCGCGTCAACGTCAACACCCGGTTGTGCCACCATTCGAACAATTCATCTGATAAACCTGCCCATATGGAAGCGTTGCCTATTCGATGTTCGGGCAACAGTGTTGCGCCGTCTGTTGTGGTCTCAAAAGAGAATAACACGGTATATGATGTATGCGCCGTACCATCGCCATATCGCGCGCCGTTCGCCTGTTGTGTGTTAGTGACCACGGCGGCGTCACCAACGCGGTTGCGGATTTCACTAACGGCGGCGCGGACGCGCTGTTCGCTGCATCCAGTTGCGTCCATGATTTCTTGCGTGGTTGCGCCGCCGTCTGATCTCATCATGGAATATTGGACACCAACACGCGCGCCGCGGCGGAATGGTTGCTCTGGCGTATCGGTAACAATTGTTCGGCTTCCAGACGTGACGCGCGCCGTGTTGGTATGATCAACAAGGTTCAACAGGAATTTCACCCAATTGATAATCTTGTCGGCTTCAACGGTGCCGGACGCTTGGCGAAATTCGATTGTGCCGCGTGCCCATGTTTCCAAATTAACGGCGGTGAATTTGCCAAACGTCAATTCGCGGATTGTTGTGGCGCGCTCAATGCGTGCAACAGATAGCGGCGCGCAATAGCGGTTATCGGTGCGCGAACGTGGGAACATTGTGTTGATTGTCGATTGTTGCCGCGTATAGCGGAACATGATGTCTTGAACCGCGACAAAATCCATAGGGTCAGCATATGCGCCTGTGATATAGCGGCCATGTCTATGGCGCTCTAAAATGCTATCGCCACAAAAGCGAACGGCGTGGGTGCTATCGTTTAGCGGCGCATTGCCAATGTGAACGTGTAAGCCGCATTTAGAATTGACGCTAGCGCCAACGCGGTCCAACACGCGGCAAATTGACTTGATATAATCCCATGCGAAGTCACACGGTGCCAACGGCGGCAATACGATTTCGGCGTCAACGCCGGGCGTGCCGTCCGGCTTAACGTCACAACCGCGGATTTCGGCGTTGCTTAATGCGCTTTTGATTGCGCTAATGCTAGCGCCGCTTATTTCGATTTCTATTCCAAAAGTGTTAGTCATTGTTTTTCCTATCTTTTCTAGAGTTAGTAGGGCAAAGCTATCGCCCTTATCTACTCAAATATAGGTTATTTATGGGATTGTCTAGGTTTTTTTGGGATTAATGCGAACAATTGTTCGGGTTAGCGTTGGATGCCAACGCGCGGCGCTATCCAATCGGCACAAAAAAAACGCGACATTCAGGAGGAATGCGCGCGAT